>ENA-ORTV01000010-ORTV01000010.1-human-gut-metagenome-genome-assembly--contig:-NODE-10-length-213393-cov-41.682799_pt1 | contig 213393 bp, 221 predicted proteins | sample MGYA00241915_ERZ509194 | MGnify/ENA primary metagenome ERZ509194 (study PRJEB26280, sample SAMEA2338810) | human gut metagenome | biome: human gut; feature: human-associated habitat; material... | reverse complement strand
ATGGGTATATCTGCCTCGGTAAATTATTTGGGGACGCAATTATACAGTGGGGAAATTATGGTGATAGTAGTAATACGTTAATAACACTAAATTTAAATATAACATCATCTAAGATATTTTTTGCAATTGCAACAGATATTACAAATAATGGAAATCCTCAAGGTGCATATTTAGGGTACGATGTAATAGAAAATAATAAGATTAGATTTTTATTTGATGCAACACCTTGGACTTTTGCATGGTTCTGTATCAGTAAATAGACAGTGGGGATTAATTGGCAAAGAAGGAGATATTGTAGAAGTAATACTCCCCATAAATTCAAATATACAAACGATAGCAGGCACTGATTACAATGAATATAATGACCCTTGCATATTAAGTTTTTATAATATTACTAATAATAGTTTTAAATGTTCAGGTGTTAGACTAGATTATGAAAGCCAGACAAAAAGAATTGCTACCTTTTGTAGATGGATAGCTATAGGAAAAATTTAAATACCTAGGACCATAAAGAAAAAAGCATCTGAAATATTTGCATGAAAAATTTCCATATTTTTATTTGTATAATTAGTATTTATTGATTGTACTACTATATTAGGAACACTTGTTGCAATATCTGTAGTTAACCCTATTAATAATTTACTTTTAAATTGTATCGGGAAAATAATATTTGTTATTTGAGTATCTTTTTCTTCTGCTTTTCCCCACTGTATAATTGCGTCCCCAAATAATTTACCGAGGCAGATATACCCATTTTGAGCGATGTTGTATCTAATTCCTAATGTTTCTAACCAACTATTAATCTGTTCTTGAGCATACTCTAATATTTTATTTTTTGCATTCGTTTGTGTAGCACTAGCTATACCAAAAATACTAGCAATACTTTCCTTACACCAATTCTGAACACTAGTTTTAACACTATCCATTGTTGCATTTGCTGAACCAAATATACGCTTAATTAAATTTCCGTGTGCTTCAGAATTATCATTATGATTATTTAAAACCTGAACTGTAACCACACCAGCAGGTGTTAATGTAACATAGCATTGTTCTACATTCGTTACAGTCATGTTGGCATTGAATTGTCTTGTATATGGTGTAATACTTTCTGCTGGTATGATATCTGGCTGTGTATCATATGCTACGGCAAACAAAGTTTCACTAATATCTTCAGGTGTAACTCCTGTTCCTGGATTTGTAGCTGCTACACCTTTTGCAAAAATCCCTACTTGTCTTATTAAGAAGTTGTTTTGCATACCACTATTAGTTACTGTTGCAATTATTGTAAATGTAGCTTCATTTGCTTTAGAACCAACTATATCTATTTGCTTTATATTTGTTCCTACTAAGTCTGTTTTGTTTATTAAATCATTTAAACTTGTTTCATCGGCACCAAGTTTTACCTTTGTAAAATTTAATGTACATGCACCAGTTCCTGCTTTAGCTAATAAAGCTCTACCTGTAACAGTTAATTCATATCCTTGTAAATTAGCCATTGTAACCTCCATCATTTATTTCTACTTTATCAAATGTTGATATTTTTCCATTAAAATAAAGTGAAATATTTGCATCTTGAAGTGATTTATCTACTACTGCATTTATTTCCACTTTATCGAATGTTGATATTGTTCCGCCAAAATAAGTAATTCCAACTACATCTTTTAATGTATATCCAATAGGATTTATCTCTACGATATCGAATATGCCAGCAGAACCGCCAAAATAAATATTGCTATCTTTTTTAGTAATAAATCCTACTTCATCACACCAACTACGTGCGTTTTTAGTAGCATTTATCATGTCGATTAACATATTTATCTTATTCTCATCTGTAGTCGGCTCTTCAATCAAGTTGACTTTAAAATGATATGGTTCTCCACTATAATCCCAATTTTCTACAACCTGAGCCGATTTAAAAATATCTGTGCAAACCTTTTTTACAGCATATGGAGTGCCTTTTAATCTATGGCCAGATATCGATGTTCTTATTAAATTTATTTTAGCTGCTCGATTTAAATCTTCACGATAAAAATCAACATGAAAATGCCATGCTAATTCATCTAATACAGCATCTTCTTGTTCTTCTATCCTAGCTAATAAAATTACATATTTTATATTTTGATTTATATCCTTTAATTGCTCATCTGTAGCTTTAGAAATAGCTTTTATATTTTCATCTTCAGCAATACTAGATGGCAATATATCTGAAATCATATAATCTTTTAAATCAGTCATCTTCAAGGCCTCCATATGCTACATTAGCCTTGCCTTCAAGTATAGCTACTTGTACGCTATCTACACTGTGACTACTAATTTGATATTTGCCATTTAAGACTTTTGTATATACTGGAGAAACCACATCTACACGCTTTGCACCTGCAACAACCATTTTACGAATTAATTCCGATGGATTTATGTCTCTACCAATTTTTGATTTAGTCCATAAAATCCAGTCTTGAACAGCTTCTTCTATTTTTTCTTTTAATGATATCTCTTGATATTGGTCATCTTTAGAAATCCAATATGTTAAATTTACTTGATAATTAACAGTTTCTGGAGTTAACACTTTGACTTCATCTGTTAACGGCCTAATCTTATCATCATTGCAAACTGCCTCAACTTGTTTTAGCATTTCTTCTTCATGAAGTTTTCCATCTTGAAGTAATACATAGATATTTACTACTCCAGGACTTGGACTATTTACTAATACATCATCTATTAAGGTAGATGCAGATTTAGCCCAATATTCATATGCACCAATAGGGCCAGCAGTAGAAAACTTTTCTGGAGCTAAATGGATTCTTTCACGATAGGCGTCATCTGCTTCTATATCAGTTCCGCCTTCACTTGTTGTTGTGTTGACCATATCTGCTGTAAACGGCAATCTATCAACAATTTTATTGATTTGTCCTGGGATATATCCATTTCCAATACTACCTGCAACTGTACACTGTGCCTTTGCTGTTGTAGTTGTCTTACCTACATTTATAGTGGCATTATCTACTAATTCAAAAAACACATTATCTCCAGGCGTTACACGTACTCCTTTTGGAATAATTGTTGTTGCCTTTGCCTGTTTAGACAAAGTTATTTCTATAGTAGTTACGGCTTTAGTAGCTGGTAATCTATCTACCCCAATGTTATAACCTATTTCATCTAAGAAGCTATCTACTGCATATCTGAGTAAATTCATTTTTGCAGAATAATTAATACTATTGCGTTGCATTATAATTACATACGCTATACAGTTTAAAAATAAACGGATAGGATCTGCTACTGCTAAAGTCCTATCCGTTATTGTTGTATATAGATTTATTAATTGCTCTTGTATTTTGGTCATATCTGTTTCTACAAACTTTATATCATCATCACTATTACTAGCTTTATAATCTAGTAATTTTTCAATTTCAGATATGATATCATCTGTCATTTTATCGCCACCTTCACAATTGGCTTAGAGCGTCCTGATAAAACATCATGTTCATAGCTTACACTAACTACTTTTACTCTAGGCTCATATTTAGAAATCGTATCATAAATATCTGCCGTTAATTTGGCTTTATATAATGGTATCGGTAAATCTATTACACTCATATCTATACCAAAATCTCTATCTAATGGTACACTTCCTCTAGCTGTAGTTAATATAGTTCTTAGATTTTGATGTATTTCTTCCAGTTCACTATCAGGTGCAAAATCAATATTATTTTTGGTTATTTGTATTTCCATTAGTTCCTCCTTTTTGTGTAACTGTAACATTTTCAGGATATTCTTTAACTGTTATATCTACCATAGATTTAATTAAATTACCATCTCTATCGTAAATGCGACCTGATGAACTAATAGACTCTATTATAAATTTATAATCACTTATAGGCTCTCCACCAACTATAATATGTGCTACTTTTCCTGTTTGTGCCATATCACGAAGCTTTTTTTCTTCGTCTTTTGGCTCAACTCCTAATATAGAATTAAATTGCATAGAAAACTTTATAGTATCCGTTCCTGGTCCAATCCACTCTATAACAGGCTTTTTCCCGATTATATCGTGGCTTGCTAATCGTACATTTGTATCTCTAGTCATGTCTTTAAATGTACGAACTAAATCATTAGATGTTTCAAATACAACATTTCCAAATGTTCCTATAAACATTTTTAACCACCTGCAAATACATTATTACTACCAGTACTATGACTCCCACTTTGTCCGCAATTATTACAATTTGTAGTATCTCCTATTCTTGTTATAGGCTTATTTTCTACAAATACACTACTACTACCATTTGTACTTGTATAAACTCCGCCATGTGGGCAATTACAAGATCCAGTATCACTTTGTCTGTGAACAGGCTTATTATTAACAAAAACAGTAGGGCTACCACTCGTATTTGTTCCTGTTCGACTGTGTGGGCAATCTGGTAACCCCAAATTACATACACCAGTTTCACTATTACCAACAATTGTCACTTTTGGCACTTTAATACCTCCCTAATCACAATTTAATTTTATAGTATTACCATTTATTTTTATATTTCCTGTAGTATTTATATCTATATCTCCTGAACTTTTATTCAATGATATTGTTATCGGGCCAAATTTTATTCCCATTATGTTTATATTATTGAATGCCGGGGGCACATCTTTTGATGGAATTGAACCACTAACAAAACCATTAGAGCTTCCACTTGCTAAGAATGTACATACTACTTGTTCGCCTGGTATTGGCATTTTATATGTTTTTCCATCTTGGCCACATAAACTTTGTTGCACAGCGAGTTCATCAGATACTTTATTATCCTCATCTTCAAAAATAACTCTAACTGTTCCGTTTCCCGTATTTACAGAAGATACTATACCTACACGAATTAATTTTTGCATATTGGCTTTCATATCAATATCCTTCTAATACCTTTCTTAATTCCAAATTGCAAGTATACCCGCTACCAACATTATGTGTAGCCTTTGTCAAAATATATTTTCCGTCAAATTTTCCGAAGTTTTTAAGCGTAAAACAGTTACCAGCACAACAAAAAAAGGAACCATATACTGTCATGCTTACAGTTTGTTCCTCTTTGTTTTTTTCTCTTAATTTTTTCTTGGCCAAGCGTTCTGCTTCATCTGTCGTTTTAACTTCCTCATTTATTTCTAACGTTTTACCATTTTTACCTTTATTTGCTTCAGGTAGAAATGTATATTCAATTAGCGTATTTTCTTTTGTATTTTTATATTTAACATGACACTGCTTATAAACTTCACGTGTTTTAGTTTTAATAGAATATGACCTTATCAAGTCATTTTTGAATTCTAATTCATCTACAGCTTCTTTAGCTTCATAATCTACTTCATCGAAAATGACAATTTGATTATTACTTATTTTCAACGCTAAACCATTATCATTACATAGCTTAAGTAAAAATTCTAAATCAGACTCTTGTGATTGCTCTGCTCGCTCTAAATAAATTTCTTCAGTATCATAATAAAGCTCCATACTAGCATTAGATGCAATATCTTTGGCAATAGTAGACAAATTTACCTTTTCCCATGCCCTAGACTTTTCCGTTCCTCTAAGTTCAGTATTATCAGGAACAGATACACCTTTAATCTTTACTTCTGTTGGTGGTCCACTGTATTCTACCTCATCAATTTCAAATGTCCCTAAAGGTAATTCTTCTATAGATAGATTATCTTTCCACCATGCTTGTGTCATAATTGATATTGTAAGTATAGCTCCCTTTTCTGGGAGCCAATCATTTGACCATAAATTTTCAATATCTTCTAACGTTAAAGAAATATCATCTACTTGACCAGATATTACATCGTTATAAGTAAAACTTTTTAAATATGGCTCTAAAGAACTAGATATATCTTTATTGTTATAAAGGCATTTTATCCAAGCTCTTCTGGCTGTTATTGTATTAAAAAGCATATTAATATTTTCAGACATCATTGCCTCCAAGGTGGAACATATTGTGGTATTTCTTCTTTTATATCTGGAATATTTAAAATAACACCTGCACTAAAGATTATTGTTCCAGAATAATTTTCATTGGCAGTTACTAATAAACTCATATATTTTTCATTGCCCATTTGTTCTTTTGCAATGCTATCCCACATATCACCAGATTTTGTTTTATATGTTTTCAAGATTTCACCGCCTCAGTTAAACGCTAATCTATTTTTGTCATTATCCATATCTTTTAATACTTTTTGAATTAATTGTATTAAATTTTCTTTATCTGTAGTTAATGCTTGCTTTACATTGTTTACTAAATTTTCATTTTTACCATCAGATTTTATATTTATATTAGGACTATAGGTTATATTTACTCTATTATCACCAATACTACTATTATTAGTTACATTGCTCACAGAATTTTCATTTAAAAATTTTCTTACTGTATCAAATAAATTTATTTTTGGAATATCTAAATTAGTTTTTTCACTATAATTAGGAATTGGCATAAATATTGGAGTTATCTTATTTTTACTAGTAATATTTTCTTTTCCATTTAAATTTAATATTTCAGGTAAATAATTATTATTTTTTATACTACCAGTTTCGTCTTCATTATCACTATTTGAATTATTAGTTTTGGATAAACCAAATGATATAAATATATTATTTGGTTTATCATTTAATAAAGCATTATTTCGTTCATTAGTTTTTTTAGCTTGTACAATATTAGTCAATAAAGATATTGCTTGCAATCTAGATAATACATTATTTTTTATTTCACTAGATTCATTTTTATCTTTATTTAAACGATTAAATTTTAATATATCAGGTGGTATTACTACATTATTTTGTTTTTTGTCTAATAAAATATTATTGTATCTATTATTAGTAAAAGAAACTATTTTTTGTAATCCAGATAATATATAATCTTTTATTCCACTAGTCTCATCTTTATTTGATGACACAATCGTTTTATTTACTGATTGAACTATTGGTTTGTTATATTTTCCTTTTGTTTTATTATTTTTGAAATTATTTATTCCTAATAGCTCACCCGTTTTTTGCCATAAAGCAATAGCACGTCTTGAACCATCAATGGGAATTGCAGCTTCTGGACTATCTTCTGCAAAACTAGTAATAAAAGCACCTTTATTGAAAATACCACCACTAGCAAGAGCCATTTGTGGCTTAGCTGAACCTTCTTCCATTCCAATAGTAAAACTTGCTTTTACACCTTCCCACCAACTACTAGCAGAACTAGCTGCATTAGCTAGTGCTGTAGCTACTAGATTTGGTATTTGATTTATCCAACTTGCTACTGCATTATAAGCTGAACTTGCCCATGATTCTACATTAGCTACAAATTGCATACCTGCTTGCATACAATAGCTAGGCAAATTCAATAACACTTGATATACCGTATTTACTATGTTATTAGTCCATGTTGTAGCTGTGCTATATGCGTTAGATAACCATGCAACAAGTGATGTAACCACATACGCACCAACACTTAAGCAATATCCTGGTAATAAAAGCAAGTTTTGATATACACCATTTACTGTATTTATAATCCACATTGTAGCTGTAGTATAAGCATTACTTCCCCAAGTAGTTAAATTAGCCATAAAATAGCTTGCCATAATTGGAATTGATGTTGGTAACTGCATAATAACACCTATAATATATCCTATGTTATAAGCTATTTTATTTGGTAAAGATGATATAAATCCAATAATCACAGACAATCCATTTATAACATATATTTTGGCACTATTAATTCCATTACCAATAGTATTTCCTAATCCTGATATAAAACTTAAACCTGAATTTATTATTCCTACAAAGAAGTTTTTTATTGAAATAGCTGCACTGTAAACCCCATTAGATAAAGATGTCCATACCTGTAATCCTATGACTTTTATACTATCCCAATTTTTATATAATAAATATCCTATTCCAATTAAAGCTGCTATTCCTGCTATAACTAATCCAATTGGATTAGCTGACATAGCAATATTTAACGCCCATTGTCCAGCAGCTGCAAGTTTTGTCGCTACATTAAAAGCTAACATCATACTTCTAAGTTGCGTAAATGGGTATATAAATGCTAATAATGCATATGATGCTATTGTAATTACAGAAGCAATAGCAACAAATGCACCTACTCCCACAACTAAACCTGATGTCAATTTAGGATTAGCCTGTGCAAAAGCCATTATTGCACTAGCACCTTGTCTAAATGTATCAATTGCATTTTTTATATATGGTAAAAGTTGATTTCCCACAGTTACTGCAACAGCATTTACCTGATTTTTAAGTAATTGCAGACTATTTTCCGTTGTATCACATCTAGCTTCAAATTCTGCTTGCATACTACCAGCATAATTACTAGAATCTGCTACTAAATCAAAATTTCTTTTTAAATTATCTAAGTTAGAAAGTAGTGGCCCTATTGCTTCCGCACTCTCTTTACCAAATATTCCCATAAGTGTAGTTGCCTGTTCATCTTTAGGTAATTTTTGTATTGCTCCTAGAACATCTAATATTGCTCCTTTAGCATCGACCTGCATACGTTTTGCAAGTTCAGTGGTACTAAATCCCAATTTGTCAAACATTTCAGCTTGAGTTTTTGTAGCTTGATTACCTACAACCATACCTAGCATTAAGTTTTTAATACCAGTAGCTGCAACATCTGATTCTGTACCAGCTCCTACCATAGAAGCACCAAGAGCTGCTATTTCTCCGCTTGCAATACCGCCAATAGAACCAAGTGGACCTATTCTTCTAACTACATCAGAAATTTTTGGAGCTGAAGCAGCTGTATTATTACCCAAATAGTTTATTTTATCGGCAAGTTCAACAACTTCATCTTGTCCCATCTGAAATGCTGTACGCCACTTAGCCATCATTTCTCCAGCTTCATCTGAAGTTATATCAAATGCTGTTCCCATTTTAGCTGCATCTTCAGCAAATGCTAATAGATCCTCTCTAGCTATACCAGATTGACCACCAGCTGCTACAATATCAGCTAACCCTTCTGCTGTCATTGGAAGTTCTGTAGAAAGAGCTATAATATCGTCTCGCATATTAGCAAATTGTTCAGGTGTATCAAAGTTTACAACCTTTTTAACATCTGCCATTTTCGACTCAAATGTCATTGCTTGTTTAATTGGTACAGCCATTGCTAAAGCAATACTACCCACAGCACTAGCTACACCAAAAGCTGTCTCCTTTGCTTGAGCTAGTTTATTTTGTAATTCAACAGCACTTTGTAATCTTTCTTGGCTATTTCTAGTATTATCTAACTGTTGGGATAATCTTCTTTGATTTGCTGTAAAACTATTTACTACACCATTAGCTCTATTATATTCAGTCGTTAATTTTCTTTGTGCCTCAGTTACCTGATTTATTTTTGAACTTAATCTTCCTGTTAATTGTTCATATTTTTTTTGACTAATATGACCACTATCAAATGCAGCTTCTACCATTCGCTGCTGATTTATTAAAGCTTGTTGCTTTATATTTAATTTATTTACTTCATTTTGGTAGGATTGTAAAAATTTCTTACTATTGTTATATGCAGTATTAAGTTGAGATTGCTCTCTTTCTAAAGAAGACATAGTTTTCCCTAAAGCTGTTAATTTACCATTAGCTGTACCAAATGTTTTTGCAAACGCTCCACTAAGCTGAGCACCAATAGCAAACTGTATAGCAAAGTTTTTCACTTTTGTGCCTCCTTTCGTATTTTTTCTAATACTTTAGTTGTTTGCTGTATCCATTTGACTAACCTAATAACTGGTTCGTTTAAAAAAAAATCTACTGGCGTCTTTGTATTTAACGCCAGTAGAATACAACACTGCATTACTTCTTCGACTGAATTATCTCCTCGATATTGTTCTTGGTTTGAGTTGCCCCCTCTTCGCCTAACATCATAAAAAGCTTAATCTCATTGGCAATCTGATAAACTTCATTTGCTTTTAAAGCTTCATACAAAATACTCATTGCTACACCAGAAATTTTAGAAGCCAAAATCATTTGATATTGTAAATTCATTACACAATCTTGCACTTGGATGCCTTTTGTTAAAAGCATTGTTTCAGCATCAATCATCATACGACCTGTAATCTTAGAACAATCAATTACAATTTCTTTTATTTCTTCACCTTTTTTGTTTTTAACTGGTTTTTCTAATTTTATTGTTAACATAAAAATCTCCTTATAATCCTAAAGCTTTTCTAATTGCACTCCAGTAATCAGTGCCATCTATATTGCAAATACCATTTAATTTATCAATTTCAACTACCGTATCACCCGCAATATCTACTTTTAAATACGTACATTCAAGTGTAGTAGATGAGTCTGTCTTTGCAGCTGTTTGACCTTTACCTAAATCCGTTTCTTTTGGTAAACCTCTTACTACAACACGGACATCTTCAATTGTTAATTCCTCATGTTCTTTATCTAAAATTTGCTGAGCACCACGAAATTCCAAAGAATGAAAATTAGGTGCTGCTAATTTAATTAACGATTTATTTATAGTACGCCAGTTTATTCCAAATTCCATACTACTTAATTGGCCCATTGTAGGAGTTTCAATTTCGCCAGCAATTCCCGCACCACTAACAGTATCTGACATATAAGAAATTTTCGGAAGCGTTATATCTGCTACACCAACTTCAATTTCTCCACTTTCACGAAGTATAAAAGCAGCCATTTTATCATATTGCGTTTGTATCATTTAATCACCTCATGTGTAATAATCTTATTTTTAAACTGGTCGAATTTGACCAGTTTAAAAATTAGGAAAATAATGTTGATAAATAACTTGTATCGTATTCTAAAACAAAATCCATTTCTTGATTTGGTACTGGTGCAGCCATATAAATATGGAATTTACATTTTCCAGCTAATAAATCTGTTGTAGGATTTTCACTTTCTAAAAATTCTACCCTAGCTCCCAGTAAAGCTGTTCCAGTAAGACCATTGAGCCAAATATTAATACTATCTAATACAGTCTTAATAAGTGCTGTATTTGTAGGATTATCTACTTTTTGCCACATAGTACGGACCACAGTATTTCCAATATATTGAAACATTCGTCTTTGATTAAGCCAACAATCTTTAACATCTGTATTATCTGGTGCAGCTGCTGTATAGTTTCCCCATAACTTCCATCCGCCAATGAAATTTAACGCTGTAAAGATACCATTTTCATTTAGATAATTAGCCTGACTTAACGTCAAAAATACTTCAGTTCCATCTTCTAAACAACAAGAATCTGCCTGTATACTTTGATTAGACGGAGAATAATACGGTACTCCATTACCTAACTGTGCATCTGTTTGGTTTATTGTTCCAATAGCCTGTGTAGATGGAAAATATTGTTTTTCCCCTAATTTAAATTTTGGCCAACCAACAAACACATTTTCATCATTCAAGTTATTTTGATTTTTATAGCTTGGTACATCGGTATATTTAGTAACTGTATCTGTAGGTATATCTACTATACAAATACAATTAAAGATTTCATTTATTTTTTCTGTTTTAGCTGCCATTACAGCTGCAACTTCACTATCTGTACTCCAACGAGGAGCAATAATTATTCCTGGTACTTTTAATGTTCTAGGAAAGATTTCTTCAATAAGCTCTAATCCTTTTAATGCTCCTGTAGAAACCTCAACACCGCCAATAATATCTTCTTTTTGTACCAAAGAAGCATCAATTTTATCATAATCACAATAGATAGTTTCTAATTCTTTAGCTTCTTCACTGATTAATTCAATTTGTAATACTTCATTATCATCATAAGTTGCTGTATAGTCCGTATCTAAAATAAGCTCTTCCCCTGCACTTGCTTTTTTTACTTTCAAAGTAGAAAGTATTACAGGTTCACTGATACTAGCTTTTCCATCTGTAACGATTATAGTTTCATCGCTAGTACTCTCTTTATGTTTTGTTGGATCCAAAACATTAACAAAAACAATTGGACTATAACCAAAAAGAGAAAACTGACTGTACATAACCTCACATAATGTATATTTTTCCCAATCATCACTATATCCAAGTGCTGTAACAGCTTCTTCGTAGCTATTGCATAAAATAGGTTTATTTACATTTATTTCGCTTGCTAAATGTACAGGTGCTGTACCAAAAACTACTGGCATACCAGCCTCTGTAGCAACAGGTGAAATAATACTTGTAGCTTGTTCGCTATAATACGCTCCATGTTTAAATGCCATTAACAATTGCCTCCTTAACTTGATTAAATGCTTTATTTATACTGGTTCCTTTTGTTATTAAAAGTTTTCTTGACTTAGACAATTTGTCTGTTTTGATAAACAATAATTTAATAAGTGGAACTTTACTTACCAATTTATCTGTTACTATATCTTTAGGAAACTCCGTAAATATTGTATTTCTATATAATCCATACCTTTTTATTGTTGGTCCTAAATAAAAAAGACTACTTTGAACTTTTTTAGCTTCAGTAGTCTTTTTTTCTATATATTCAATTTGGGATTGTACTTCCATTCAAAATCTCCCTTCTCTTTAAATAAACCTTCTTCTATTACCCTGCCAATTGTGTAATACACTTCTATGAGTGCCCACCATTGCGGATAAGGTTGGTCATATGGAATTGTCGCTTTTACATCATGCTCAGAAGACAAACTAAATTTTTTGGCCAATATTGGTTTTTTAAATATGGCCATACGAATTTTCTCCAATATGTGAAATAATTCCCTATGCCCTTCCATTTTATCCTTAGAATACGTAAGCACATTTATTTCTAATTTAACAGTTGAGTCTTCATCAAGTGTAGGTTTTGGTGTTGTTATTAAAACAGGTGTAACAATTATTGCTGGTGTCATTCTTCTTTTTTCATCTTCTGTTGTTACCCTAGGTAAAAATCCATCTTTTATTAGAATATCTTTAGATTTAGCACCTTCTTCTTGTATATGCTCTTTAAATACATTTTTTAAATATTCAACCATTTCCATTGCACATACTAAAGGTGTCATCGTTCTAATATCCTTTCCACTTCATGATGTAGTCTAATTTCAAATGCCTTAGAGCCAACGTCTGTTACTTCTTCTATAACATCTGGATTTCCAAACATCTGTGCTACAGAAGGACCATATTTCATTTCTATTGGAAATCTTTTTCTGGTTTTTCTAGTAAAAATACCTACTCCACTATTTACAACTGCATAAAAAGCACCATTAATTACTCCACCTTGTCCTTTTTTGACTTGAACAAAAATACCTTTTTTTCTGTAAGTATTTTTAAAATTTATATCTTTTAATGGTCTTCCTTTAGCAATAAATCTTGCCATAGCAGAACTTCCGTTACTTTTTATTATATTTATTCTAGAATCCAAATTAGATTTCTGTATATTATATGTGCCTCTAACCTTTTTACTACCAGCGGTTTTAGCTTGTTGTATTGCCCTATTAGAAGCTCTTATAATAGCTAAATTAGTTTCTCTTGGCATACCAGCTAATTTTCGTCTAGCTGTATCTATTTCATTTTCTATTTCATTAACAACTATTAACATGTGTCAAACCTTTCTAGAGATAATATGGTTATACCCATATCCTCCTCTACATTTTTTACATTATATGTGTCTGAAGCTAATTCAATATCCATTCCTTCTACAATTTTTCCTTTTAAATCCTTTGTTTTTACATATAACGTATATTTTTTTGTATAAACAGCATTATACACACCATCATATATATCACTACTTTTATCAAAAGAAGCTTTTTGCATAGTATCATCATCTAATACAGCAAAAATCTTTTTTCCTTGTAGCTCATATTCTTCAGCAAATTCATCATAATTAATAAATATATCTAAATCATTTTTTAGATTTTCCTTAAATTCATTCATTTTTTGCCTTTTATAATTGCCGATGTAGGATCTACACTAGGTAATTCTGTACTATCATCTTCAATAATTTCTTCACTATTCACCTCAGATGCTTCTTTAGCGAGCTCTTTTAATTCATTTTCATCTACTATTTCTGGATTTATATCCATAATATCTTCCTTATTTATGATTTCAAATTCATCTGGAGCAGACGAGGCTAATTTCTTAGCCTCTACATCTTCCATCTGTACAAAATCTCCCGCTTTATAGCGTTTACCTTTATAATCTAAGTTATATTTCTTTACATATAAAACTGCCATAATATTACCTCAACTTTTAACCTTTATTACTCCGATATCATCTACATTTTCTGGAATCATAATACATCTGGATGCCACACGCAATTCTTTAACGTCGCTATTAACATTTGTATAAACTTTTGGAACATATTTACTAGCATAGCTATGCCATTGTTTATCATCTTCTAATTGAGTAATTGCTCCATAAAGTCGTTTTCCTTTTCCTGGATTACCCATAATAAAGAAATCATCAGGAATAAATTTAGTAAGCTTACCATCATTACTCATATAACTTCCGTTATAGATATAAATCTCTAAATCTAGAGAGTCAATGTAGCCAAAGCGAGTAATATTTGGTCCCATAACTCTAGGAGTTAAACTCATTAATTTTAAATTAGCAGCATTAGATACGTTTAAAAATTCTTTTATCTGTGTATTACTAAGTAAATATTTACTTACATTTCTAGACATAAATGCTACTGTTGGTACTGTACCAGTTTTATCTGCAATAGTTCCAGACATTTCTTCAATGTGTTCATAAATTTTAGAATCAACATTGTCCCATGTATCACCGCTAGATTTTGTAACTTTATTAGTAAATCCATCTAAAATAAATGTATCTGCAATCTTATTTTTACCATCGTCTGCATAACCTTCACAGATACATTGACCTGTAGTTAAAAGTTGAGCTGCCATATATTCTTGACTACGCATATTCATTTCCGTAAGTTCCATCAAATCTCTAGCCATTAATTCTGCTGCTCTTTGTGCTGGAGATTTAGGACTATATACAGTCTCACCGAATCCACGCATATTTAAATGCTCTGGAGTAATAACTCTTTTAGGTGCAGTCATTGGTGGTGTATATGTCTTAATTGTAGAACCATTACGTGATACATTAACACCACTAGCTCCAGGTATAATATATGGTGCTAAAGTTCTTACACCTTTTCTATATTCAATATCAACAACATTTGTCATAAACACATTTTCATTCGGAAAAAATGTATCTACTAATGTTGTGCTTGGTGGATAATTTTGTTCTACTACGCCTAAAAGTGTTCTTGTATTTGTAAAATCCATAATCAATGCTCCTTTTTACTCTTTTTGGCCATGAATTGAAGTTAAATAAATGCCTTTATTTCTAAGCTCTTCTTCATGTGTATCGATGTTGTCACTTTCTTGAGCTAAGATAATTGCTTCTCTGTTAAACATTCCACTAGTATAAACAGTTCCAACTACTTTGCTACTAGTACTCAAAGCTAAATCACTTTTTAAAACAGCTACTGCAACTTTAATAGATTCTGTTCCAGATGTACTGTCTTCTTCTACGTATTCGCCACTTTCATTTACTGCTAAAAGTGTTCCTCGTTTTAATGTTTTTTCACCACTTGCTTGGGCAAATTCAACGTTTTTGGTAATTAATGGTACTTTACTAGAACCAATTAATTCATCATAAACAACGCCTGCTACACTTTCTACCATTGCCATATTTATTTACCTCCAAATTTATTTTTTAAATAATTTTTAGAAGCCTGAGATAACATACTAAGTGTTTTATCTTCTTCGCTAATGTTGTTATCTTCACTACCTAAAACATTATTCACACCACTGTTATTTACATCAGAAATCATATTTTGTACATAATCTTTTGCTCCAATGTTTTCAGCGATTTTATCAAGATATGGTTTCACTTTATCTGCTGTAGCTGTTTCATCAGCAATAGCTTCATCAATTAAATTATTAATAGTTTCGTTATTTGGCACTCTAAGTTTATTTAATGCTGTAATACGCTCTCTTTCTTCTTGTTTTGCTTTAGCAATAACCTCATCATTATTTTTATTGCTAAGATTATTTACCATATCTTGTAATTTATTCATAATTCCGCTTTTATTTCCCATATTATTCTCCTTATGCATAATTTCTAAAATTTTATCTGGATTATTAAACGTTTTAGCATTAAAAGCTATGGAATTTATAACTAAATTTCCCTTATTTAATACTCCTGTAACACTGTTTTCATCATCAATTTCATCAACAAAACCATAATCTTTAGCTTCCTGAGCAGTTAAAAATGTCTCTTCATCCATCATTTCAGACAATTTTTCATCTGTTATTTTGTCTTTACACTTCATTTTATAGACATTTACGATAGTTTGTTTCACTGCTTTTAAGGCTTTGGCCACTTCTTCAAGCTCATTTTGATTATAAAAACCAATCAATAAGTTCATTGGATTGTGTATCATGTAGATGGTATTGCTTGGCATTATTACATTTTCCCCTGCACATGCAATAATTGTAGCTGCACTTGCTGCTATTCCATCAATTGTAATAGTCACACGTCCTGCATACCTTTTTAATTGGTTATAAATAGATTGAGCTGCAAATACATCACCACCACAGCTATTAATTCTTACAACTAAGTCCTTTCCACCTAAAGCTTTCAATTCATCATTAAATTTCTTTGGTGTTGCAAGACCTTCATCCCACCAGTCTTCATTTGCGATTTCTTTATAAATCAAGAGTTCTGCTTTTTCACTATTTAATTCATTTTTAATTTCCCAAAATTTCATTTACTCACCTCCTTCTAATCCTAATTTTTGTTTTTTCTTATTTTCTAAAGCTAAAATATCGATGTTATCATCGTAATTTGTTCCTGTAAGCTCTGTACTTACCTTTTCATGGGTACTAAATCCATAATCAACTTGTAATTTTGCAGCTTGAACTTCTTTAACTGGATCTAAAAGTCCACTTGTAGGGCCAAACCAATCGCAATTACTCCATGCTTTGGTAATAATTGGATCAATCCCAAATTTAGGGGCTTTTATTCTTCCAATAGCTATAGCTTCAGCCAGCCACATTTCATAGATTGGTTGGCAAAATTCTCTGGCAAACCAAGTCCTACGTTCTTTAAATACTGCTACTGCTTGGTTTAATGCTCCTCTAGCGGCGGAGTAAGAAGAATTAAACTTACTCATTAAAACCTCGGATGGAATATTAAGACCTGCACCAATTTGAACAATTAGCGACTGCACAAACGGCTCAAAAGTTGAAAGGGATTTGCTTGGATCGGCTGTTACTACACTTACCCCTGGAGGTAATGTATTAATTGTCCCTGGTCCTAATTTTAATTTAGTTGGATCAAGATCTGCATAAGGATCATAGTCATATGTGCTATCGAGCATATCATTTAATGTGTTTCCAGGTGGTGTATTAGATGTTAAAAATATACTAAAAAAAGCTTTTATTATAGCTGTTGTAAGTTCTGCATTGGTATACCTGCTAATTTGCTTTAATTCTTCTATCACTGGTGCTAAAAAAGGTACGCCTCGATATTGCTCTGGTCTATCTTCTTTAGATATTTGTAAAACCATTGCTCTTCCTGTACGTTTTCCAAAGGCTTCTACCCTTTTCCACTCTACTAAAGCACCAATATTTGTAGGATCATACGGAGTTTTATTAGCTATCCAATAAGCTACAACCTCACCTTTTTTATCTACTTCAATACCATTTATAATCCTATTTCCATTTTTTTCGTTAAATTGAGTTACCATTGTAGGATTTACAATTCCATAAATATCGATGCTTCCAGGATTACAAACTCGATTTGCTTCAATCTGCTGGATTTTTAAACAATATGGATTATTTGCTGTATTTTTCCCATATTTAGGAATTGCCCAAGCATCGCCATTTACCAAGCAACCAATAAAAGCTATATTTTGTTGGTCCCAAAAGTTATTTTTCTTATAAATATCACAACTAACATCATCTGCCCAAAGTTTAAATTCCTGAATGGTCTTTCTTTTCCATTCTTTTGCTTCATCTGGATTCAATCCTAGTGTTCTAAAATCGATATTTGGAGAAGGTATAAGTCCTGCCCCAATTACATAACTTCTAGATGTTTCTATGGCACCTCTACCAATTGGCGTATTTATGGCCATGTCATAACTTCGGTTACGTAAAATATTTAAATTACTGTCTATATCACTTTGCGGACTAGATTGTATAGGATTATATCCTCTCAATGCTTGTTTAGTTAAACTAGCACCGCCAGAACTGTATCCAGTATTAATAAATTTTCTATCCCTTATTCCTTTAGGAGCTGATTTATTACGTTTATTTTTTCTCAAGTATACTCACCTAATCCATAAATATAATTTGCTTACTTCTAGTGCCTTTAATTGGCTTTTCATCATCAATTGTTGCTCCTAAGCCAATTAATTTATTAATTTCTGCTCTTATTTCACTTAAATTTGCTCTGGTAAGAGTTCTCTTACCAATCATATAAGATTGACCAAACTTAGTTATTTGTTTTTCCGCTTCTAAATATAATTTCAATCTTTCATTTAAAATCTTACTCGACAAAATCCATAACACCTCCGCTATTTACTGCTCCATAATTAACTTTTTTCTTTTCTTTTTTATTTGGTTTTCCTACCATTTTAGTTGAAGAATTAGAATTAAAAGCCTCATATAATGCTTCAAAATTTAAATTTAGGGACTGCATGCATGCTAGGTTATATACTTTTAAATCTAGCGGTTCATTCCTTGCGTCCTTAGATATTTTCTCCCAGACAAAAACAGTTGCTCCATTTCTAGTTTTTTGTACTAAATGTTCACTTATCAAGCCCTTAAAATAAACTTCATCATAACCTCTATCAAGGAAAAAACTATCAATATTTCCATCATCTATTTCATTTAAAGGAAAATGTATATATTTTTTCCCTTTTTCTTCTATAGTTAAACGATCCATAATATACTGTTTTCCACTATCTACACCTAACTGCACCAATGGAATACCATATTTTTCAATTTTAGATATTCTATAAACTAATGGCACACCTGGAATTGATGAACCTTTTATAGCAATTCTTTGCTTTTTTCGGCTTTTATAACAGTATTTATAAACCTCATTGGTATAATGACCACCACTATCTATAAACGTCCTAAGAATAGTCAATGCTTTACCATTTTTAAAATAATATGTTCTATCTAATACTTGGTCTAATAATTCCCATACCCTTGAAGTATCTGGAACTCCCAAAATAATGCCTTTTTTTATACTCCATTGTTCTTCACCTATTCCCCAACCTGTAATTTCATATTCAAGTCGATTGTCTTGTGTATCTACAGCAGCAGTTAATGCTAAAACACCATCAGGAAGTTCAGCTTCGTATTTTTCACGCCGTTTTAAGAACATATCACCATTTTCAAATGCTCCTACTTGCTCATAACTTTCTCCAAAACGTGTATTATATACAACCTTTTCTCTTTCTGGATCGCCTTTAGCTTTTAACCATTCTTCCATTATTTCATTCCAGCTAATCCACGGAGAAGCAAAACCATTTACAAAAAAACTTCTAACCTCACTTTTTAGTGCTTGTGGATTTTGAAGAACATATTTTTGCTTAGCCTGCTTCATATTTTGTTCTGAAAAAGAAAATCCGCAATCTGGACATACCCAAACTACGGATTTTACGATAATATGCTTTTGCTTTTTCTTATTTTCAGATTCCTCATAATCCATCTTCATATTTCGATGTGTTATAAGGTGCCATTCTTTACAATTAGGGCATTGATGTTGCCATTCTGCCTGTGTTCCAGTCATGTACTCATCATCAATCCTGGATAATCCCTTTATTGTAGGAGTGCTAAATAAACCAATAATTCTATTCCAATAAGTAGTAGTACGCTTAGAAGCAAGGTCTACTGGATCACCTTCTGTACCTGCACTTTCTGGAAATCTGTCAACCTCATCGCAAAATAGTTTGCTTATTGGTTTAGATGCTAAGCTAGAAGGACTATTTGCCCCTGTTATTACTAACCTACCACCTGGAAAATACTTGGTCATTATAGTATTTCCACTATCTCTAACTTTAGCATCTTTAAATATATTCTTTAAAACTGGAGTAGCACTTATCATAGGTGCAATACGTGATTTAGAGTAATCTTCACCATCAATAATTGTAGGCTGTATCATCATTATTGGACATGGATCGAGGTGGGCAAATCTTCCAATAATATTATTCATTATGTCAGATTTACCAATCTGAGAAGCTGATTTAACAACAACTTTTCGTACACCTTTCTCCGTAAAAGCATCCATTATTTCCTTTTGATAAGGTGCTCTAGAAGTTCGCCATCGTCCTGGTTCTGCTGAAGAAGATGGCAACATTCTAAATCTATCTGCCCACTCTGATACACTCATTTTAGGTACAAGATTTAAGGATTTATTAAAAATCTTATATAGTAAATCTACAGTTTTATTACTCTTCACCTTCGCCACTCATTTCAAACATGGTTGGCTTATAATCTTTAACTTCTAACAATAAAAACTCTATTTCTTTTGTTAAAAGTTCTTCAATTTCTTCCTTGCTTCTTTCTGCTAATTGCGTAGCCATTTTAGCAGGAATAGCTAATAACTTTGTTCGTAGATTTACTAACATATCTGTTAAAACTGCTTCAACATCAGCAGCTTCATGGAGTTCGTTTGACCTTTTTCGGACTTCCATTTCAGTTAATTTTCTCTTAGCTCGTTCATGTAAAGCCTTTTCATGGTTATAATCAACATCATCATGTTTATACTTGGCCATATAATACTGGGAGATTGCCTTTTGTAAAATAAAATCTCCTTCCGGTTCTTTAGTTATTTTTCCTTCAGGTTTTACCATCTGATTTACTCGTCTAACAGATACACCTAGTAATTTTGATAAATAATTTACATCACCACGAAGTTCCTTTTCCAAAAAAACACCTCCCATCTAAAAAATTTTAAATAACTTTATGTATATAACTTGGGAAACTTTCTTAAGTAGTAAATTTCCCAAAATATAGTAATATTATTACTCATAAAAAAACTGTCTAACTGCTTTATTTATAAATATTTAGACGTAATGATAACAATATTCAATAACACTAAAAAGAAGGAAATCCATAAAAAATTTTTTGCAGCTAGTTCATTTTCGGGCTCGCAAGCGACCCGCACTCGGAAAAATTTCCAGAAGTACCTTTTTATTAACGCTCTATCGTTTGCATTTCAACCGTCTTGAGCGTTCCAATCTTTCTAAGCGTTATGTATCTGTTATCCCAGCTCTTATAGTCACCCTCTGCTATAACAAGCTTTGCCTTAGCTTCTTGTAGTACTGCTTTTGCTTTCACTACATCATCATCTGTGTTAACTAAAGCTTTAAGCTTAACCTGATTAGTTCTAGGATACTCATCACTATACATCAAATACTTTTCATCACATAGTTGTTTATAATAATCTTCAGCATCCGCCACGATATTCTTCAACTTCGATATCTGTTCCGTAAGAAAAGCTATTGTATTTGTTACATATGCAAGCTGTTCCACAATCTCTGCTGGACTAGGATTGCTAGATATTATAAACTCTTTATTCTTATTCTCCATATAAGCTCCTTAAATAATCTTCACATTTTGTTTTAATCTCTTTAAGTTTATCTGTATTATGACGCTCATAATGACATCGATTGCATAATACTACACCGCCAGATAATTCATCACTTTTCTCAATTCCACATGGTTCATGATGAAACTTATGTTCATCACTTACATATGCACCACAAATAATACATGTATAATTATCACGCTCAAATATATCATGGTTTAACTTTTTTAATTTCTGGCCATATAGTTTTACTCTTTTCTTTTTCTGTAGCATTTACTCACCGCCATAAAAAAAGAGATATAATCATTGATTATACCTCTAAAATTATTTATATACTTTACCTGAATTACTTTTATACCTTCTATGCTCTCTATGACATGTTGGTTTTACATCTATTAAATCTTGTACCTTGAATGTTCGTTTATCATCTCTTGTATAGTTTAAACACTTAAAATATCTAAGATTTATTTTACGATGGGAACATATTCCCTCTATGTTATAGTAGCATTTATGTTTATTACATTTTACTGTAGTCATAATTGTTACCTCGTTTTAATTTATGTATAAAAAAAGACAGCCATTATTGACTGCCTCTTTTATGTTTCCCATGCTCTATATTTTTTTGTAATTATAATAATAACACTTTTTATTACTAACATACAATAACATTTAGTAACATTTTTATTTTATTTTTGTTAAAACTGAATTCAATCCTATTACATGTAATCTATATACATGATTTAATGAATAATTACATGTGCTAGCAATATCCGCCCATTTGAGAAAAGATAAATATCTCATAGATAGAACTCTTTTGACCTTATCCTCAATCTCTAAATTATCTATACATTCTTTTACCTCTTGTTCCTTTTTAGCATATATCTGCATAGCTTTTAGTTGTTTACTTACTTCTTCATCAATTCTCACTATGTAATCTGATATATCCATTTTCTTATTACTACTACCAACAGATTCCATTTGATATACTGCAATCAATTTTTTTGATGTTGTTTTTAATTCTTTTACTCTACATGCTATTGCTATAGCATTAAGCTTTGCTTCTCGCACACTATCCAAATATCTTTTTGCTATTTCTAAGTTTTCTTTATCTTTTCCCATAAAAGCCTCCATATACCATTATAAGAACTTTAGACCATTTCTCCAATGTTGGAAAAATGGTCTATCTTTTTTATATTTCTTCAAGAATTTTATTTAAATCAGGATTTTTTACCGTTATGCTTCTTCTCATAAACATTCTATATTTATCATACAGTTATCTAAAAATGCTTCTGCTTCTGCTTCATATCGACATTTATTAATTAAAATTTCTTTATCTTTACATATTGCGTAAACTTCATTTTCTCTTACTACTATAGCTTCAACAACAGACCATTTTATTAATCCCTTATTACCTTTTATATATTCACTCAATTTTATTACCTCTATTTATCTGTAGTATGCACATTAGTACTACTCCTGCAAAACAACCTATCCAACCGCCAATTATTAATCCTAATATAAACATATTACTCACCTTTTTCATGAGCCTGCATAAGTCTTTCACGCATTTCATTAAATAAAATTTCTTTTTCTGTTTTTAAATTATCTGTTTCATATTCATCAAAACATTTTATGAAACCTATACGATTTTGTAAATGAATTTCCATAATACAATATCCTTCTTTTATTCCTATAGGAAAATCTTTATCTTTTAATACATAGATAACTGTTGTCTTAGCATAATTACCAGTAAAATTCTTTTTTATTGGATCATATTCTTTTAAAATAAGCGTATCACCGATTTTATAATTTCTATCATTTTTCCTTACTTCAAAATTTTTATTTCCATCAACAATTTCTTTGAAGTATTTAGGAATTATCTTTAATTGATGTTTCATTTTTAACGCTCCGCCATAATTTAATAAATTCATTCATCATCTTTTCCTAAATATTTTTTCACTGCTTTTGTTATACCTCTATTACAATTTGAACAATAAAATTTTTCTTTGTATTGAGTCGTATATAACATATCTCCATCAATACTCTCACCAAATTCATCAAAATACAAAACATCTTTACCTCTTACAGGTTTTTCACTCCTAAATCCTTCTTCTTCTTTACAATATGGGCATCTAAACGCTTCTTTATTCATCTTTCTCACCTCATTTATTGATGTAATCTATATTGCAATTCACATTTCTTTCTTTTTTCTCTATATTCCTTATCAAAAATATAAATATTATATATATTCATATCTATTAAATCTTCACTTAAATTCACATCACAGAACGGGCATTCTCCTTGTTCTTCTTTAAATCTTATTAACTCATTTAATTTTGTAAATCGTCTTACAAAACCACAATTTGGGCAAATAAATTTATAATTAAGATTTAATAATGGAGCTTCTTTTATAGTTAACTCATTTAGAAAATTTTCGGCTTCAGCATTATTGATATATAATTGTTTTGCTACATAATCCGCCATAAAACTTTGAATTCTACTAAGAGCTAACCTATCAACTAGCTTTCTTACCTTTCTCCTTTTCTCCTCAGTCTTCATTTCTCCACCTTCTTATAAAGTATCATTTAAAGTATCTTCAAAGTATCATACATATATTCTCCTAATCAAAAAAGCACTTGTGTAACATTATAAAAGCCCCTACTGCCAAACTTAAAAGAACTATAATTATAACGTAGGTAATAAAAGCACTAACAATGACATTAATGAAACTATCTATGCAACCAGCTTCAATCCAATTTGTTAGCATTAATATAAAACATATCAAATACATGCATACATTTGCACCAAAAATTAAATGTATTTTTTCATCATCCATTTATTATTCAATATCCTTTTTACTTTCGTTTTTTACTTCCATAAGCATTCTTTTTTCCCAATGCATAACTCCGATTTTCTTAAACACATGAAAGATTTTATACAACTTCTTATGATATTTCCCATAGATATCTGCAACTTCTGTATCATCTTCTACGTATTTAATTTCATTGTATTTATCTATTCCATCGTGTCCTTTTATATATGGAACTTCTATATTTCCTAAATCTTTGTTGTCAGTAACATCTTTAACATTAAATTTCATTTTAACTATAACCCAATCATCACCAACACAATATCTAATTCCTTTTGTATCTGGTATTAATTCACTTGGATTTCCTTTTACTTTTTCCCAACGTAAAAACTGTAAAACATATTTATTAGTGGAATATTTATCACTGGCAATTTTTTCAACCATATTTCGTAATCTCATTTTTGGTTGTCGATTAGTTGCAATTGGGAAAATCTTTTGCATTGCACTTTTATTTTTAAAGTTAAAATTAACAATAACATTATCGTATTTTAAATATATAGTTTTAATCATATTTTTATTTCACCATTCCTTAAACCACTTCATGCAGCCAATACGCATGAAGTCTTTTATTTCTATATCTGTTAAAGCTTTAATATTTTTTCTTTTTGGTGCCTTAGCTTTAACTTTGCACCCATAGTTGCAGACTGTTATTATTCCTGCAATTTCTTCTACTCTCTCTCGTATTTCATCCTCATATTTTTTATATAATACTTCTGGAAAAGCATAATATAAAGCACTTATGAGCGGAGAAGAATGATATACTTTTTTGTTGAAATCATTTCTGAAATCGTTTATATCAACTTTGATTTCAACTTCTACTAGATAATCTGATTTAGTGATATACACTATATCAGCTTCGTACATTTTAGATGGCTTTTGCCATGCTTTTAGTTTTTCTATTTTTGGTAACATCTCTTTTCTATATTCACCTATCATCAAAACATTTGGAATACAGATATATTGAATTCCAAAATGTTTTCCTAGCATAAGTTGCATTTCTTTTTCTGTCATTCAATTACCTCATATTCTTCTACCATTGCTTCTCCGCCATAATCTACTAATCTTTTATTTATCTCATCAGCTCTTTTTTTAGCTTTTTCTTTATCTAGATATACACCTTGTATTTCATCTGCAAAATCTACTACATATACTTTCATTTTCTATGCTTTAAAAAGTTCTGGATTGTCCCATTTATTCTCCAATTCAACGTAAATATTGATTAATTTATAACCTTTTTTAGATAATTTATACGCTATACCTCGTTTAAAACTATCTAGCCAAGAATTTTTATTCAATTTCTTGGCTTTAAGATAGTTTCTTTTTCTCTTAAAAGGGTATCTCTTCATCAGGTGGCACTTCTTGACCAAAAGATTTTGCTGATTCTGGTACAGCACCGCCATCGAGTTTCGGTTTACTTCCCATGAATTCAATATCATGAGCTATGACTTCGGTTACATAACGCTTACTTCCATCTTGTGCCTCATAACTACGAATCTGAATACGACCTTCAATCAAAACTTGACTGCCTTTTACTAAATTATTACCTACAACTTCCGCTATCTTATCCCATACAACAATTGGAATAAAATCCGCTACTTTTTCTTTACTAAATCTTCTATTTACCGCCAAAGTGAAACTTGCTACTGCTACTCCAGTTTGTGTATATCTAACTTCTGGATCCTTTGTTAATCGCCCTGCTAATATTACCTTATTCATTTGTTTTTATATTCTCCTTTTATTGGCATATTTTTATTTTTTCTAGCTTTTATGCAGTACCAAAGTCCTATTTTTATAACACTATATAAAACAATAACAACTCCTAATACTATTCCTATCGTTATGCATAACGCACTTAATAATAAATCTATCATTTTATACCTCGCATTATTTTTATGGCTTTTTCTTCTCTATTTTTTAATTCTTCTATTTCATTTTCTAGCTCTAAAATGGTTTCTTCATTTTTAAAATATCTACAAAATAGTTCTAATACTGGACATTTTGCTTCTTGACATTTATCCATATGAATAAAAAACTCATCATCTGTCATATCTTCTCTATAATCTTCACATTCTTTACAGCAGTTTATTAATAAATCATCAATCATAATTTTTCCCCTTTCATAATTCAACTTTCTCCCAATAATAATTCATATCTGTTAAATACAAATCACCTTTTATATGCTCTTTATGTTTTCTTAGCATCTGAATTAATTTTCTAAGGCAGAACTCACTTGCTTCTGCCTTAGAAATCACCCCAGTTTCATCTTCTAATATTAAATACATTCAATCACTCCATCCTTGATTAAATAGTAAATAACACTAGGTAGCTTAATAACTCTATCAATAAAAATTTTTACTTTATAGAAATCTTTATCTTGGCTTACATCTATCAAGATACCGCCAGTTAATATATTTTTCTTATATAATCTTTTCTTCCAGAATATGCCATCTTCACATATTATTTTCTTAAAGCCATAACCTTCTAATCTATCTAAATTCTTTTTACTTACTACGACCATGTTTAAGTCCTCCAGCTTTTTTTATGTTAACCCAACGATTTAATGGGCAACATCTATTATTTAAAATACGTTCTTTATTAATTTTGATATTTACACTACCTTCCAATGGATAATTTAATGGCTTATATCCATCTTTTGGTCCAACAACTTCATCATTGGTTATATCATCTAAGTTTTTTGGCAACTTTAAATCAAGGATTATCGGCTCATTATTTTTATCTTTCTTTGTAAATAGTCTTTTCAAAAATTCAATTAGTTTTTTTATTTGTCCCATCCCCAATCGTCCTCCTCATATTTTTTATTTACTCTTATAAGCATTATCAAATACATGTATGTTTGTGTTGCTTGACTAATATCAAAAGCCTCAAAGAAAGTATTTTTAATATTGTTTATGCTAATATCTTGTTTAGCCTGTATCTTATTTAAAATAATTGCATTTTCCGCACCTAATTCTGCAAATTCTTCCGCAATTTTTTTGAACTGTTTTCCCAAATCCGTTCCTTTAGCTTTTATACAGAAAGGTAGTTTTACATGTCTGTCTTTCTTTCGATTTCTTAAAATCTCATCCGCACTTATATTCTGTTCATAATATTTTCTGAGATTATTCTTATCTAGCCATTTTCCAAAAAATTGATTGAAGCTAAATCCATAGTGTTTGCTAAATATATCTATAATCTTATATGCATAATTTTGTGCTAACCTGCTTAATTCTCTACTTTTATTTAGAACCACATCTATTTCATCAGCATTTATATCTTCATTCATTTTTATTTTGTTTAATAATTGGGCATTATCTTCGCCCAAATATTCAAAGCCTTTTGCTATGTTGGTAAATGCTTCCGCCAAATTATTGTTTTTTAACTTACTTTCAAACGATTTCTTTTTTGCCACTTAATATTCAATCCACCTTTTATTCCAAGCTAGAAGATCTAAATACTCTTGAGCTTCCTTAAATGTAGAAACTACTTTATTATTTTTTGCTCTATATCTATGGTTACCCATTGATTTAGAGTTAATTACTCTTTTACATACTGAATATTGATTATCTCCTAGTAGTTTAGATACATAATAAACATATTTCCCATCCGTATATTTCGTCTTTCTAAACATCTGCATCATCCTCTATTTCCTCAATAATTCCATCATTTAATAACTCATTGATAGTTTTATAAAGTTCAATTAGTTCATCACTAAAATTTTCACTCATAAAACAATGGTTTATATTTAATAATAAAAAATCGTTAATTTCTATAAGACAAATGCTATCATTATCATTTATTTCCTTTACCCAGTTATATTCATCAAGATTGTTATCATTATGACCATTAATTAAATCAAATCCATAACTAATTAATAGATTTGAATTTTTTATCTTATATCTCATTTTTTCCTCCATTCCTTGCCAAATAATACTAAACAATGATACAATACTATTTGGTGAAATTATTTTTTCTTTTCATAACACTGAGCTTGTATACTCAGTGTTTTTTTTATTCTGTTTGTTTCTCATTTAATTCTTGCTTTAATTGTTCAACAAAAGCTTTCCAAATGTGATTCATAAAGTATTTATCATAATCACTCCATTCAGAATCTACTTCTATACCTTCAAAGTAGTCTTCATCAACCTTAACTATATGTTCTAGATTGGAATTAATAATTCCCCAGAAAAAACCTTCATCTTGAATGTTGTATTGTTGAATTTCATCTATTACATAATCCCACACATATCTTGCTTCTTCTTTAGTGCATTTTTCTTCTCTTCTAGATGATATAATCCAGTTTTTCATATTTTTTATTGTTCCATCTAAATTAAAGGCTTTCTTCCCTAATTTGTTCATTAGATAATCAGTATTTAGTTCGACTAAAAATTTTTTAAAATTATTTCCTGGAGCTTCCCATCTATAACCCATACTTCCATAATTAGAAACAATACTTAACACTCCATTTTTAGCATCAATAAAAAAATAGGCATAATCATATTCATTTTTTACTAAATATTCTTCAATTGTATTAATCTTATTTACTTTTAATGTCATTTTTATCCCACCATCATAAATCCAATTCCAATAACGCCGATCACCGCCACAGCTTCTAGACAATATTTACAAATATTATCTTTTCTTCTACGTTGCTTAAGCTTTTTTATATCTTTATCAAATTCACTATTTAATGGTATATTCACCGTTTGTATATCATTCTTATACATATAACTCACCCTTTTCTCGTAAATATTCTTTATATTTTCCTAGACTCATACCCATTTTTCGAGCTTCAATGGAAACTCTATTTAAAGCTTCCATTCTCTTTTCTACTTCCTGTTTTCTTATATCTTTTCTCTTTGGTCTTATAAATGCATATCCATTACGTCTATAATCTTTCATCTAATTAATCTCCTATTTATATCATTACAATTCATTCCATATCTTCCGCACATTTCCAAAATTCTAGTTCCAGTTGCTTCATCTACATCTTTTATAATTTGACCTAAACTATATTCAGTAGAAAAAATAGTTGTTTTCTTATTCATATATCGACCATTAATTATCTGAAACATTATTTGTAAATCTGTTGCTGGAACATCTAATTTAATCTCTTTATCCTGAACAGATTTTTTTGTTTTAAATAAATCGTCAATAAAAAGGTTATCAATATTTATTAATGTTTTAATTCTCTCTTGATATGCATCTGCTTTATTAAACATCTGCCATTTTAGAATTGGCATCTCATCTCTATAGCTAAAATATAGATGTTCTTCTGCTTTTTTTACTGTTAAATCTAAGCATATTGCCATACAAATACTGGTTTTCATTGTTCCAGATTTTCCTGTATAAATAATGCTCTCACCTTTTTTATGATTAGCAATAAAATCCATTGCCAACTCTTTCATTTTGCAAGCTTCTTCTCTGTCTATAGGGAAGTTTTCAATGCATTTTTTTCTATATTCTTCTACAGATAATCCTGATTTTTTTAATCTACGCTCCATATTCCTTATTACTCTGCATTTACAAGGAACCATTGCCTTAACATCTTGATTCCAAATAAATTCTTTATCCTTACAAATACTGCATTTATAAACCATAGTATTAACATGTATCCTATTTTCTAAATACATCTTTTGCTTTGCTCTAGCTTTATTAATAGCTTGTATATAATCTGCCTTTGTTGGCTTCACTAAATATGCCATTTACTCACCTTCTTAATAATTCTTAATAAGGAATAGCAGCATATTCACTAGGAATATTGTCATCTTTTTTCTTATGCATATTCTTCAATATGCCTTTTATATATGCCAAAGAACGATTATTTCTCATAACAGCTATATCAATAGCTTCTTTTATCTCATCAATACTGTACGCATTTATAAGATTTTTTAGAGCTTCTATTTCTATTGGGGAACAATCCATTCCATTACGTGAAATTTCTCTTTTATATAAACAACAAATAGTTTGTAGATCATTGCCTGTAGCAGTATTATCTTTATCTACTTCTATCTCTTTCTCTATCTCTTTATCTATATATATATCTTTCTCTGTGTTACTATTTGTTTCAGAGACGTTACATTGTAACGCTAATTTTTTCTTATTTTCTAATTCTTTTTTTCTAGCTCTACATCTACGAACACGCTCGGCTCCTGCTGTTTCTGAACCAATACATAGAGCTACTTCTGGTAATAAATATTCATGTTCTGTTATTTTTTCAATCATTTTATACTTTTCCATATAACTTAATAAAAACTGAACATTAATTTCTGATTCATCAAGAAGTAATGCCATTTCTTTTGCAAAACTATCTTCTAAACCTTCATATTTTATACGACCGCCATTTTCGATCGAAGATAATCCCATTGCTAAGTAAATAGATACATATGTATCACCACCTGCAACACTTTTTAATTTCTTTATCTTTGGTTGTTTAAAAAAATCTTTTGGAAGCTTCATCCAGTAAAATTTTTCTCTAGCCATAATCTTTACCTCATATATTTTTCATAAGCCATATAAAAATATATGGCTTATTTTTTCTTTAGATGTTATAATTTGATTAGGTTTTTTATTGTTGACTTATCTATTTATAGATGAGTCTATTTTTTTATCTATTTTTATCTTTTGACCTACAGTCAATTCTGCACTGTTTAGGTCATTTCTTTTTTTTATATAATGTATTTCTGATAAGATATTATCTTCAGCATCAATATAATCTGCTGCTATACTCCATAAAGTATCCCCTTCTTGAACTACATACTCTATTTCTTCTCTTGGTGGCTCTTCATTTTTTAAGCTCCAAACTCCACCTAATGTTATTGCTCCTACTAATCCTAATAACATTAATTTTTTCATAAAATCACCTACTATATCCCAAAAAATCAGCTTTAAAATCATTAAGTCTTTCCTCAAAACTTAATGAAGATTTTCTTTTAATATGTTTAATAACTTGTAATTTTCTCTTATCCTCTCTTTGTTTTTCTAAATTTTCAAAATAAATGTTTGCTTTCGCCACATTTATCAAATATTTTCTTCCAACTTTTATACATGGGATTTCTCCTACTTTACATAATCTACGTAAAGTTTTAAGTGGAACATTATACTCTTTTGCATAATCCTTAGCACATAATCTAATAACAGACATCAACTCACCTCATTTTGTTTACCAAATCCAATTTATATTTCTTGTCTAATTCCATAAACAGATTAAGAGCTACGTTATCTCTATCCATCATGGCACTAACAGCATTAAGTATTATTTTTCTATCCTCATCTGTTAAATCTTTAGGACTATTTTTATCAAATAATAATTCTGGAAGCATATTCATTGCTTCATCTGCACGCTTGTCAAATATCTTTAATTCAACAAGCCTTGATTGAATATGCCGATCAGATTTACGATATTTAAACAATTTTTTAAATCCTGTAGCCTGCATTGCCATCGCACTAGATGCAATTAAATTCAGCTTTGCAAACTTTCTCATAGCACTAGCTGGTAATGTCCTAGTTCCTTGAAGTGATTGATATACTGCACTAATAGAACACTTTAGCTCTATTGCTAAAGCTTTTGGTGGTTTATCACAAGCCATAAGTGCTAACTGCACCATATCAGGCAAATCTTGTAATCCTGTAGGATCAATCATATAAACATTCCTCCATTTGTGTAAAAGATAAATCCATTTACACTTTATTTAGTTTTAAAATATATTCATGAAATGGAATTATTGTAAATTCATCATCATTATTAAAACAATCGATCTCTGTAATCTCATCACTAATTAATGAATGAATATTACATTCATCATCCATATAAAAATAATCATCTTCATAATCTCCATTAGAATTATGAACTAATAATAAATGTCCATCTGCCCATGCTTTTAATGCTTCTCTTTTTTTCATTTTTATTCTCCTTTAACTTGCAATAATAATCTAAATGCCTCTCTACCTTGTGGAGTAATTAAAGTCTGAAAACCTGACCAATTACCATTCTTTTGTTCTTTAACATCAAAATAAGGTTTTGAGCCTGATATATAATTTGAATATGCCAATAATTTACCTTTAATATCTCTATAAATAAATTTCTTATTTAATAACCAATCAATAAATTTATTCTGTCCAATATGAAGTAATTTTGCTGTTTCTCTAAAGTTAGTTAATGTATTTCTTTCAACTAGCTCATCAAAATAATCTGCCTTTGGCTTCATCTCAGTATTTTCAGCCGTAAGCTTTAAAATTTGTTCGTCTTTCATTAATAAATTCTTATTAGCAATAGCTAATGCACGACTCATAATCATTTCAGGACTATTCCACGCTTCTTCGCATTTAATGAAATATTGGCGAGCTTCTTTTCCTCTTTCATTACGAGCTAACATACATAATTCTTTTGCCATGTTTAGTTTTAATGTATGATTTATTTCTTTTTGTGGCATTATTGTTCCATCTGTACGGCGGACATTTTTGTCCTCCGTTAAATAATCAATATTTTCAATAAATCCATATTCGCACATACGTCCAAACCATTTTGTATATGGTGTACTAATTTGCAAAAATTCATGAAGTAATCTTCCATTAACTACCTGCTCTTGATTTTCGTTTACTTCAACTTTTAATAATTCGTTCATCTTATCACCTACTGATAACTTTAATTCACATATTTTCAGATAATAAATCTACTACATTACATTTTAAAATTTTAGCTAATTTTAAAAGTCTATTATATCTAGGAAAATTTTTCCCACTCTCCCACTTAGCTACAGTAGTTCTAGAAATATTTAATTCTCTAGCTACATCTATCTGTCGTATTCCTATTTTTTCTCTAAGTTCTCTAATTCTATTCATATTATCTCTCCTTTTGTAAACTTTAATTCACCTTTAATTTAAATTATATGATAATTTAAATTCACTGTCAATATATATTGCAAACTTTTTTTCACATCTTAACAGGTGAATAAAAATCACTTATAATAATATATAAGCGAGGTGTTCTTATGGATATAACAGCTCAAAGACTACGTAAATTAAGATTAGACAAAGAATTATCACAAAACGAAGTTGCTAAAATATTAGGTATTAGCAGAACAGCTTATGTAAAATATGAGAATGGACAAGCTAAACCTGTAAGAAAACTTAAAGAGTTATGTGCATTATTCAATGTTTCAGCTGATTATATTTTGGGCTCAGATATACAAAATACAAAACTATCAATTGATGATAAAAAACCTAAAGACCTAGCTAAATTTCTAGATGATACTGAAATTATGTTTGATGGTGAAGTCTATAAATTAAGTGATGCCGATAAACAAAAACTGAGAAATGCCCTAGAATTTGTATTTTGGGACGCTAAAAAAGAAAATAAACGCAAAAAATAAAAACTGAATAGCGAGCTGGTTAATTTGATTAATATTAAATTAAGAGTAAAAAACTTAGTAACCAAATATAATACAGCAAATCCTTTTGAATTAGCCAAAGAATTAAATATAAAAATAATTTCACTTGATTTACCTGATAGTATAAAAGGATTTCTGGTACGTGTATTACGCAGAAAATATATAATACTAAATAATAAACTAACATACGAACGGCAAAAAATCGTGCTTGCTCATGAATTAGGACATGCACGATTACATACAGCATATGGATACTACTTACATGCAGATATGAGTTATTACGTACCAAGTAAAAGAGAAAAAGAAGCCAATGTATTTGCTATACATTTATTATCTTATTCCTCTGATTTGGATGCTAATTTAATAAGTAAAATAATTAAAGAAAAAAATCCTAATCCTAGAGAAGTACATAGGATTTTATCAAAACTTATATAAAGTATAGATATATACTATATTTATAATATAAATATATATTTTTATTAGAAAGGAGGTATACAAATGAAAAAATTTGGTTGCTTAGGTATTATTATACTTTGTATATTAATTGGTTCTTGCTTTGGTAGTAATGACACCCAAAATCAACAATCAGCAACAATTGAAAATACTACTTCTTCAGATAGTTCTAATTCTAAAAAATCTCTTGAAGAAATTTTAGCTGAAAATAAAAAAGAATTACAACAAGTAGAACCTCAAAGGCAAGAAACTGAGGACCATGTTTTAGCTGTATTAACTGATTATAATATCACTTCACCAAAAAATGTTATAGTGTCTGATACAAACGGTCCTATTTTTTCTATAAGTATTGAAACCAAAAGTTCTACATCTAGTGATGAAGAACATGCCAAAGCAGAAGGGATAGCAATAATAAATAAACTTTTATCATCTAATATGCCTTATACTATTGATAAATACGATGTTATTATATCTGACAAGGTCGGTTCACCTCTTGCTTGGATAGTATATATTCCTGAAAATAAAACATTCTCTTTATTAAAAGATGGTAAACTTGAACAAATTCAACCTTAAAATTTTATAATGTGAGGTATATATTATGTTTAGAAACATCAAAAAACAAACAGCATTTATACTTTTATTATTAGTTACTTTACTAATGACCATGAGCACAGCACTAGCCACTACATATGTAGGTTCTGCTAAATCTGATAAATTCCATTATACGGATTGTCGTGCTGCTCAAAGAATTAAATCTTCTAATCTAGTTTACTTCTATAGTAGAGAAGAAGCTTTAAATGCTGGATATGTGCCTTGTGGTATCTGTAATCCATAAAAATAAGTCACCTTTTGGTGACTTATTCTATATATGAAAGAAGGTTTATATTATGGGATTTAATTTCAGAAAATCTATAAAAATTATGCCTGGATTAACACTTAATTTAGGAAAAAAATCTTCTAGTATAAGTATTGGTCCTCGAGGTGCCAAACTTAATATAAACTCCAAAGGGAAAAAAAGATTAACCACTAGCATACCAGGAACAGGTTTATCTTATACTCAAAATATTGGTAGTAATACATCAAGAAAAAAATCAAAAGAAGATATACCTACTTATATTGATGAAATACCACCTACTACTATTTCAACTAAACCTATAAAAGAAAAATGGTATTTTAATACTTGGATGTTTGTACTTTTTCTATTGATTGGTATTTTTATTCCTTGGTTTAATTTTTTCACAATATTTCTAGCTTTTATTAGAGATAATAATATTTACTCAAGATTAAATAAAGAAATAGAAGATAAAGTCTTAGAAACTCAACTGCTTTGTGATGAAATGTTTACTAATGCTCAATCTGAAAGTCAACGAGTAATAGATGAGGCTAAAGATGAAATAAAAAATCTTGAAAAAATAAAAATAGATAAAGAACAACTTTTAGCTGAAGCACAAGAATATGTAATCCATAATCTTGATGGAAATATAGCATTATCTGATGATGAATTAAAATTATTAAAAGCATATAGAGAAATGAATGAAACTGATAAAGAATTTATACATATGTATATAGATAAAGATGAATAATTTTAAACAGTATTTAAATAAAAGGGCAGTAATTGCTCTTTTATTTTATATATAATGTTCGGAAAACTTAACTTTTATAGCATAAATAAATAAAAATTTTACACAAAATAAAATGTAATAATAATAACAAAATAACTTGGAGGAGTTTATAATGGCCAAAAGAGAAAACGGTGAAGGATCTATATATTATGAAAAAGATAGAAATAAATTTTGTGCAGCTATTGTAGATCCTAATGGGAAACGTATTAGAAAAAGATTTAATACTCGTGAAGAAGCTAAGGATTGGATAATAACTATACAATCAAATATAGTAAATAATAATTATATTGCTCCAACGAATATAACTTTAGGTGAATGGATCATTGAATGGTTATGTATTTTTAAAAAAAATTTACGTGACAAATCAAAGTTACAATATATGCAAACTAGTGTTAAATTAAAACCTATTGCAGCTATACCTTTACAAAAAATGACACCTGTAATAGCTCAAAAATTTTTAAATGATTTACCTAAAGAAATGGCATCAAGTAGTAAAAAGAAAGTATATCAATTATTATTTACTGTAGCTAAAAAAGCTTACAAATTAGGAATGATAAATAAAAATTTCATGGAAGTTGTTGAACCTCCGATCGTACAACAAAAAGAAATTGAAATTTTTACTCAAAATGAATTGCAAAAAATATTTAAATACTTAAATGAAAATAACATTCCTTATAATTTAGCTAAACAATATCCATTTATTTTATTGGCAGCAACAACAGGAGCAAGATTAGGAGAATTATTGGCACTAAAATGGGAAAATGTAAATTTTAAAGAAAATAAAATTCAAATAACATCTACATTAAACTATATTCCTAAAAAAGGATTAATAGAAAATCCACCTAAAACATCTGCTGGTAAAAGATATATAACTATTCCGCCAAAAGTAACTATGTTATTAAAAAAATTAAAACCTGACAATGAAAAAATAATATATTTAAATACATCAAGGAGCTATGTATTCCATACAAAAAATGGTACACCTTATCATCCTAGAAATATTTCTAAATATTGGAAACAGATATTAATAAACGCTAATGTACCTTATAAAAATTTTCATGTTTTAAGGCATACCCATGCAACTCAATTGTTAGCTAATAATATACCAATATTAGAAGTTGCCAAAAGGTTAGGTCATAGTAAAGCAAGTCATACATTGAATTTATATGGCCATGCTATACCAAATATGGATAAAGAAGTTGCAGATAAAGTAGCTAAAATTTATACAATTTAATGGGAGCAATGTGGGAGCAACCATCGGTGATTTTATGTAAAATATAGGCTATTTAAGGTCAATAAAAATTATAATAAAAAGCCTATAAATAGCTGAAATATAAATTTAAAACGTATTTTTTGCTTCTTATAACTATCCCTCTCTTAATCAGCAGGTTCCGGGTTCGAGTCCCGGGTGGGTCACCATATGATTTAACATGCGAACATTTAGCATTTGTTAAAAATAAATTAGTTCTATTTTTCTATATACCTAAATTTTAAAATTAAAGCAGCTATCCATGATAGTTGCTTTTTTTGTTTTTTATTGCTTAATAAAATTTTTATTTACCATAAAATTACCAGCTAAAAATAAGCAAAGCTCCTCTAAAGCTTAAAAATTAAACCTTTTTTTAGTCTCCAAAAATTCTATCATCATTAGTAAAAAAATTTAAAATTCTTGTATATTAATACTTTTAATAGTATAATGAAAATCATAAAGATTGATTTTTCTAGCATTTAACTTTAACAAGTGTTGTATTTGAATAGGTCTTGTAATAATAGAAACAAAAAATACCGCAAATTTAACTTTAACAAGTGTTGTATTTGAATTCTACATTTTTCCAAATAGCAATCTGCTTTTTGAAATTTAACTTTAACAAGTGTTGTATCTAAATCTTATTATTAAAAAATTATAAAAGGCTTTTAATAGATTTTGTCTTCTATTAAAAGCCTTTTTCTATTTAGAATTATTTTTCAATTCCTCTAAAAATTTCTTATCATCTTTGCTTAATTCTACTTTTTCAAGTAAGTCTGGTCTATTTGTATACGTAACACGCAAAGATTCTTGTCGACGCCATTTTGCTATTTTAGCATGGTCTCCTGAAAGTAGTACATCAGGTACGCTAAGACCTCTATACTCACGTGGTTTTGTATATTGTGGATATTCTAGAAGCCCATTATAAAAAGAATCTGTTGGCGCAGACTCTCCAGAACCTAATACGCCTGGAAGCATTCTTGATACAGCATCAATTACCACCATAGCAGGAAGTTCTCCACCTGTTAATACATAATCGCCAATAGAAATTACTTCATCAGCTAAATTTTGTACCACACGATTATCAAAGCCTTCATAATGACCACAGATAAATATTAACTGATCAAAATTAGCAAGTTCTTTTGCTTTTTCTTGAGTGAATACTTTTCCAGTAGGACACATCAATATAACCTTGCTATTTTCAATTTGCGTCTTAGATTTAACGTCTTCTACAGCTCTAAATAATGGCTCTGGTTTCATCACCATGCCAGCACCACCACCATAAGCTGTATCATCAACTTGATTATGCTTATTAAAAGCAAAATCACGAGGATTTGTTATTTGTATATCTAAAATATTTTTTTCAATCGCTCTTTTAGTAATACTACAACCAAAAACTCCGCCAAACATCTCAGGAAATAAGGATAATATATCTATTCTCATAATTACACTTCCTGATTTTCATCCCAAATTACTTTCATAAATCCATCTTCAATATTTATTTCAGTAACTACTTTCTTTAATGCTGGAATTAAAATTTGTCTGCCATCTTTAGCTTTAGTAATATATACATCATTGCTACCAGTTTTCAAAATTTCTGTTATTTCACCTAAAACAACATCATCTTGATTGATTACTTGAAGTCCGATTATATCAAAAGCATAATATTCTCCATCTTCAAGTGGTGGTACATCACTGCGATTTATTTTCAATAATTTATTTGTAAAACGTGCTACTTCTTCACGAGAATTAACACCTTCTACTTTCATAACTACAAAATTTCCCTGATAGCGAGTAGAAATAATGTTTATTTCTTTATCGTCTACATATGCTTTTTTTATAGTATTAAATCTATCAGGAAAATCTGTTAAAGGATATACTTTCATATCTCCTCTAACACCATGAGCTGCACCGATTTTACCAATAATAATCTTTTTATTAGTTGCGGATTTCAATGATTTTTTCATCCTCTACGATAATTTCAGTATTCATAACAGATGGCATCTTATCGCCAACTTTTACATTAAATACATGTTGCATAGTGCCTTGAATAATTTCAGCACCTAAACCTAAATGTTTCATATCAGCAATATCTTGTTCAATTTTAGCTTTTAATTTTAAACCTTTAGCTTTGTCTACTTCCATTTTTTGAACAATTGCTCCGACTTGTTGAATATTATCTTCAGCATGTTCTTCTAAAAATTTTTTCTTTTGAATGTCGATTTTAGATAATTTTAAATCTACTTCTGCTAATTGTTTTTCCATTTTATCTAACATTTTAGCTCTAAATTTTTCAGTAACTTTTACTTTAATTGTTACTGGACATTGTAAAGAAATGCTTTCCATAATTATAACCTCACTTTAATTATTTCATTAATCTCATGATATATACTATCATATATATATTATAATGAAAAGATTTTGGATAAAGAGAAAGCCGAAAGTCATAATCGACCTTCGGCTATTTTTATTGCAATTATTCGATGATATCAACTGTAACTTTTTTATTTTCACAGGAAGCTGCAGCTTTCACTACAGTTCTCATGGCTTTGGCTATACGGCCTTGTTTACCAATGACTTTTCCCATGTCAGCTGAAGCTACACGCAATTTTAACAAAACATGATTACCATCAACGATTTCATCAACAGTAACTTGTTCTGGATAATCAACGAGTGATTTTGCTATTACTTCAACAAGTTCCTTCATCTATTTGCCTCTTTCTTATTTCTTAGCATGTTTAGCTGCATCAAATTTAGTCATGATACCTTTTTTGCTAAGTAAAGATTTAACTGTATCTGTAGGCTGAGCACCTTTGAGCATCCAGTCTAAAGTTTTTTCTTCATCAATATTGATAATAGCAGGTTCTTTTGTGGAATCATAGTTACCTAAGATTTCGATGAAACGACCATCACGTGGAGCACGAGAATCTGCTACAACGATACGATAGAATGGACGTTTTTTAGCACCCATACGATTTAAACGAATTTTAACTGCCAATGTTTTCACCTCCTTAAAGTGATTAAGTTATATTATAGAAGGTTTATCTAAAGAAAGGAAGTTTAAAACCGCCTTTTCCTTTTTTACCTTTCTTATTTAACTGTTTCATATTAGACATTTTCTTCATCATTTTTTTCATTTCGTCAAATTGCTTTAAGAGCTTATTGACTTCCTGAACTTTTGTTCCACTACCCATAGCGATACGCTTACGGCGAGAACCATTGATGATTTTTGTATTTCTTTTTTCTTCTGGTGTCATGGCTCTAATAATAGCTTCGATATGTTTGATTTCTTTACCATTCATATCGATATCCACATCACCGAGTTTTTTCTTAAGTCCACCCATACCAGGTATCATACCTAAGATATTTTCAAAAGAGCCCAGCTTTCTCACTTGATTTAATTGAGATAAGAAATCATCTAAAGTAAATTCATTTTTGCGGAAAGCTTTTTCCATTTTTTTTGCTTCTTCTGCATCAAAAGCAGTCTGTGCTTTTTCAATTAAAGTAAGCACATCACCCATACCTAAGATACGAGAAGCCATTCTATCTGGATAAAATGGTTCTAAGGCTTCTAATTTTTCACCAGCACCCACAAATTTAATAGGGCAACCTGTAACAGCCTTAACGGAAAGTGCCGCACCACCGCGAGCATCCCCGTCCATTTTAGTTAAGATAACACCATCTAAACCTAAATCATTATTGAAGCTTTCTGCTACATTAACTGCATCTTGACCAGTCATAGCATCAACTACCAATAAGATTTCATGCGGTTTTACATCTTCTTTTATAGATTTCAACTCTTGCATGAGGTTTTCATCTATATGAAGTCGTCCTGCTGTATCGATGATTACAATATCATTAGCATGAGATTTTGCATAATCTATTGCTTCATTGGCGATACGCACAGCATCTTTACAATCTTCTTTAGCAAATACTGGAATATCAATTTGACTACCGAGTACTTGTAACTGTTTGATAGCTGCTGGACGATAGATATCTGCTGCAACCATCAATGGGTGTTTGCCTTGCTTTTTAAACATCAAACCAAGTTTACCAGCAGATGTTGTTTTACCTGCCCCTTGAAGACCTACCATCATGATGATTGTAGGAGCTTTTGGTGAAATGTTTATATGACTTTGAGTCTGTCCCATCAATGCTGTTAACTCTTCGTTAACAATTTTAATAACAGCTTGTGCAGGTGTCAAGGACTCTAAAACTTCTTGTCCTACTGCACGTTCTTTTATTTTTTTAATAAAATCTTTAACTACTTTAAAGTTTACATCGGCTTCTAATAAAGCTATGCGAATTTCTCGCATGGTAGCATTAACATCATCAGCTGTTAATTTACCATGACCACGCAATTTTTTAAAAGTCTCTTGCAAACGATCAGCTAAATTTTCAAAAATCAAATTTATGCCTCCTTGCTATCATTTGTTAACACAGAAATACGTCTTATTATATTATTAAGCCTGTTATCTTCTGATTCCTGCTTTAATGCTAATAAATCAGATAAAATTGACAAAAGCTCTGTTTTTTCTTTTGTCGAACGGGCTGCCAAACCTAATTTATCTTCATATTGCTGCATGATTTGCTCACTGCGACGCAACATGTCATAAACAGCTTGACGTGAAATTCCTAACTCTGTACTTATCTCTGATAGTGAAAAATCTTCAAATAAGTGCATTTGTAGACAACGTTTCTGTTTGTCAGTTAGCAAAGCCCCATAAATATCAAATAAAGCGCTCATGTGCAAAAACTTTTCTAACATTTAAACCACCTGAGCTTTCATTATTCATCAAATTTAATTATGTCCTACGACTTTGACTATTATATATGACAAAAAATAACCTGTCAAGTATTTTTACTTGTCAGGTTATAAATTTTATTATTTATTTTTATCTGCTCAAAACTTCTTGATTTACCATTACTTTTGCTGATGTAGTTTCTTTCTCAACTATTTTAATTGGCTGTTTATCTACAACACTGATAGTTAAAAAGCTGATTATACAAATAATCCATTCAAAATAAATTACATGTGGCAATACATGTATCTGAGGTACAAATTGCCATAAAACTAACCCTATCAAACCTACAACAGTAGTGTAAAATGCTGAATTTTTACGACAAAGGCTAGGAGCAAATACAGTAAATAAAAATACTACAGTAAAAGCAGTAGTCAAACTTAAACCAATCATCATAGTTTTTAAAATTCCCACTGCATTAAATGCTAACCATAAAGTAGCAAGACCTACTAATAATATAACTAAACGATTTACTTGCAAAAATTTTGCAGTTGTTACTTGTGGATTGATAAAACGTTTATAAATATCTTGAGAAATAAGTGTGCCTGCACCTAATAATATTGTACAAGCAGTGGAAACATCTGCTGCCCATAATGCTGCAAGTGTTATTCCTGAAACTACAGGATCTAAGCTCATAATGATTTGAGGAAGTGCCATAGTTGGATTAATATCTGGATATTGAACTTTAGCTGCTAAACCTAAAATAGCTGATAAAAAGCCAATTGGGAAAATCAATGCTCCACCTAAAATAAAACCTTTTTTTGCTGTTTTAGCATCTTTTGCACCGCAGGCAATCTGTACAGTTCCTTGCAAAGTGAGTGCTTGAGATATCATAATTAAAATCCAACCCAACACTACGGCTAAACCTAAGCCACCAATAGGACTAAACCAAGAAAAATCAACTACAGGTAAATTATTATTGATATTTACAAGTCCACCGTTATTATCTACGACAGAAATAGTTGAATATAAAATTCCTAAATAAATTAAACTAACACTTATCATATTGGACATACCAGAAGACCACAATCCGCCCACAACAGTGATACCGATGAAAACTATAGCACTCATTATCATGCCTGTTTTCATAGAAAATATATCTGGCATAAGTGTTGATAAAATTGCCCCACCTGCTACATATTGAAGTGAAGTAATACAAATAAGAATGATTGCTAAACCAATTGCACTTATAAGACGACCTTTTTTATCATAATAACGTTCAAATAATTCTGGTATCGTAGAACAACCCATTTGTCTATATTTCCCTGCGGCTAAAACTCCCATGACTACAGCACCGATTGCCCATGCTCCATTATACCAACCAGCTGCAATTCCTACCTGTGTTGCATTTTCTGCCACACCAACAGTAGAAGCAGCACCTACAGCAAGACCTGTTACATTAAAAGCAATAAGTGATGTAGACAATTTTCTTCCTGCAAATAAATACTCCATAGGATTTTTATTAGCGCGATTTTTTACATAAAAAGATATTGCAAATAATAATACTACATATAGACAGACTATCATTAATTGAATAGACATAGTTTTCATCCTTTCTTATGATGTTAAACAAAATTTTTACTTTCACATCAATCTTTAAATTACTGCAGATTAAATTTTAATTTGTCAAAAACTTAAGTATTATTATCAGCTGATATAAGTTTAAAATAAATTCATCTAACTAAAAAAGCATACAAAAAAGCTCGTCCCTATATAGGGACGAGCTGTTATAACCCGTGGTACCACCCAATTTGCTTTTTTAGCCACTCATTTGGATACTAACATATCCTAGCCCATGATAACGGAGGCACTCCGACAAAACTTACTTAATTAATCCCAATCAATTATCATAATTGTTCAGCCTTGCAACTCTAAGGTGTATTTCAATTTAATTCACTACTATGTCCCACCAAACCATAGCTCTCTGCAAGCTTCATAAATTTACTTTTCCTCTTCACTGTTTTTATCTGTCTATTACTATAACAATAAAATTCATATTTGTCAATGATTATTTATTGTAAACTTGTAAATTAGATGTATAGTTGTAAATTTATTTTAATTTACTGCTCACTAACTCATGTGTGCGGAAAAAATTATATATAGATTTTGCTATTTGCTCGCTAATTCCTGGTACCGCCATCAATTCATCAACTGAAGCATTTTTTATATTTTGTATCGTTTCAAAATGGTCAAATAAACTTTTCCTTCGCTTAGCACCAATTCCAGAGATATTATCTAATATAGATATTTTATTGCGTTTTGTTCTAAGTTTACGATGATAAGTAATCGCAAAGCGATGAGCTTCATCTCTTATACTTTGCACTAAATATAAAGCATCTGATTGTCGTGGCAAAATAATAGGCTCTGATGATTGTTCTGTAAAAATATATTCAAATTGCTTAGCAAGCCCCACTACAGGGACGCTATAATGACCTGCTCCACGAATAATTTCCAAAGCTGAACTCAATTGACCTTTACCACCATCAATGATTATTAAGTCTGGTAAATCATTTTTACTAATGCCTACATATCTGCGAGTAGTTACTTCCCTCATCGACATAAAATCATCTGGCTTTCCTTCAGTAGAATTTATCTTAAATCTGCGATAAGAATTTTTATCTGGCTTGCCATCCTGAAATACCACCATAGAGGCTACTGTTTCTGAACCTTGAATATGCGATATATCAAAACATTCCATACGCATTGGTGGCTTAGGTAAATTTAAATATTTTTGTAAATCATAGACAGCACCTAAACTACGAGCCTTCATATCTTTTAATTTTTGCTCTTGCTCTAATAAATATTTTTCTGCATTTTCTTTTGCCATCATCAAAATATCTTTTTTTACACCACGTTTAGGCAATAAAATTTTTGTCTTTTTCTTCTTTTCTGCCCAAAGCCATTCTTGCAATAATTCTATTTCTGCTATCTCTTCTGGTATTAATATTTCTTTAGGAATATCCACTGCATCATTATAATATTGTTTCAAAAAGGCTGTTATCAGATTTTTTTCATCATCATCTTCATCATTTAATAAAAATTGATTGCGACCTAACATTTTACCATTGCGAATAAAAAATATCTCTATACAAATTCCATAATTAGCTCTAGCGATACCGATAGCATCTATATCACCATCATCTAATAATATCTTTTGTTTTTCCATTATCTTGCGCACAGCTAATAATTGGTCTCTCAATCTAGCAGCTTTCTCAAAATCTAAATTCTGTGCTGCCATCTGCATTTTTTTCGCTAAATTCTGCTCTACAACTTCACTTTTACCTTCTAAAAATAAACATACACCATCTACCATATCTTTATAACTATCTTCATCAATATAATTAGCACAAGGAGCTAAACATCTTTTTATATGATATTCTAAACAAGGTCTATCTGCTAAATGCTTGCAAGTTCGCAAAGGGAATAATTTACGCAATAAATTTAAAGTTTCCTTCATTGCTGTAGAACTTGTATATGGACCAAAATATCTTGAGCCATCTTTGATAAGGCGACGAGTAGTTACTATTCTTGGATATTTTTCATTTAAAGTAATCTTTAAATAGGGATAAGTCTTATCATCACGAAGCATAATATTATATTTAGGATGATGTTTTTTTATCAAATTACATTCTAAAATCAATGCTTCTAATTCGTTATCCGTAACTATTGTTTCAAAATCTTCTATATGCGACACCATAGCAATTGTTTTTGCTGAATGATTTCTACTCGATTGAAAATATTGTCGCACACGATTTTTTAAATTAATCGCTTTACCTACATATATAATCTGTTTTTGCTTATTTTTCATCAAATAAACGCCTGATTTTGTAGGCAATAATTTTAATTTTTCTTGTAATATTTCATTAATCATCATTTTATATTCTCTTTAATCTAATTATATTTATATTAAAACTCATTGCATTTTTAATTTTAAAGCCAAAATACCTAGATATTCACGAATAGCCATACAAGATGTATTTAAACTACCATTATTAGGTAAGAAATTAAAAATACTAAAGACTAACTCATCACTCATTTGATAATCTGCTACATATGGCGTAGCTTCAATTCCTTCACGTGCAAATATTTCCATTGCTCTTGGCAAATGAAAACCTGATGTGATAACTAATGGCTTAGTAAAATTATATTCTTCCATTATAACCTTGCTATTTTGCACATTTTCCACTGTATTTCTACTCTGATTTTCTAATATCAAAGCTTGCGAATTTACGCCCATACCTTCAAATATACGTTTTTCAATATCAGCTTCTCGTCCTGTATCTTCAAACACCTTTCCACCAGATAAAATAATAGGAATATCCAATTCTTTTTGCAATCTCATAACTGTAATCATGCGATTAGCTACATATCCTGAAACTTGCCCTTCGCCATCAATATCTGCTACATTTATCGCACCGCCACCTAGCATAATTATCACATCATTTTTATCTTGCTTTAACTGTTCAATACTTTTATTTTGATAAAAATTCTCCAATGGCTTAACTAAATGATAAGCTATAAAATTTGTAGATAACAAATAAAATAATAAAGTAATCACGCTTAAAATATATTTACCTTTAATCTTTTTCCAATATAAATAAATATTAAATAAAATTAAAAGTGATATAATTCCTCCCGGTGGAATTATAAAAGCATAAAAAATCTTGACTAAATAAAGCATAAATATACCTCCTATAACGTACTTTTTCCCCTAAAAATTATAAATATAACAAAATTATCGTTAATTTCTTCATTAATTCTCATTGTAAAAATATCTATTATTTGTTATAACAGTATATAAGGAGGGGATTATCATCGAAATTTCTCTAGAAACAATTCAACAGACAGACGAATTGGTTCATCAACTATATCAAACAACACGTGCTATGTCAAAAAGTGTAAACCGTGCATTATACAGTACAAATATCTATGGTTCTGAATGGACTATTTTAAAAACAATTCACGATCAAGGCACTATGACACAGACAGCACTTGCTAACTATTTAAATATTGAACCTGCTGCAATCTCTAAAACAATTCGTCAGCTGATGAAAAAAAATCTTATCATGCGTCAAAGTGGTGAAGATAAACGCGAAAAATATATTTATCTCACACCATTGGCGATTGAACAATATAATGAATGGTTTGAAGTTATCGCTCAAAATTGTCGCCGAGTATTAGAAGCTGTCAATGTAGAAGAACAAAAAATACTAATGGATTTATTGAGCAAAATAAAAAATAAAGTCAATGATGACATTTAACTTTTAAAACATAATTATCATAAATAGTATAAATAATAAAGAAGGGCATTATCTTATAAAAGTTAATGCCCTTTTTATTTATCATTTTGTAGCTGCGCGAATAATTGATTGTGCAACTTCTTTTATTGTTTTTCGTTTTGCCATACTATATTTTTGTATTCTACGATAAGCTTCACTTTCAGATAAATTATAAGCATCCATCAAAATACCTTTTGCTCTATCTAATAATTTTCTCATTTCTAGTGAATTTTTTATATCATCTAATTCACTTTCTAATTGTTTAATTTCATTAAATCTAGATAGTGCAATTTCTATTGCTGGAAACAAATTACTTGGCTTTATTGGTTTTACCAAATAAGCTAAAACACCTGAATTCTTAGCTTTTTCTACAATGTCTTTTTGGCTAAAAGCTGTAAGCAAAATAACAGGAGCTAATTTTTGGTCAGAAATTCTCTTTGCAGCTGTAATCCCATCCATTTCTGGCATTTTTATATCCATAATCACTAAATCAGGCTTTAATCGCTGCGTTAATTCTATAGCTTTTAATCCATTAAAACATTCTCCAACGACTTCATGCCCAGCTTCTTCTAACATTTCTTTCAAATCCATACGAATGATTGATTCATTATCAGCAATCACAATTTTTAACTTAGACATCAACTTCACTCTCCATTAAAAATTTATAGGGAATAGCTATCTTGGCATGAACCCCATTATCATTATATAAGTCAAAAGAACCATTCATATCTCCTTCAATTAAGGTTCTCACAATTTGAAGTCCTAAAGATTTTGTTGGTAAATCAGAAAAATTCTCTGGTAAACCATTACCATTGTCATACAATTCTATTATATAGGCTTCATCACTTTGACTTATTTTAAGACCAATTTTACCATAATTTCTGCCTAAAAATCCATGCTCAATTGAATTTAAAATCAATTCATTTATGATCAAAGCTAAATTACTAGCTTGTTTTGATGGTAAAATTATTGTCTCTCCAATGAATTCTGTCTCCAATTTAAAATGACTATCTAACATATTTTGCTGGATTAATTGCAAAATATTTTTTGTTACTTCCATTACGTCTATATTTTCATCACCTTGTTGTGATAAAAATTCATGCACAACTGATATACTTAAAATACGATTTACACTTTCCTTTAAAGCCTCTTTTACTTCCATTGAATTTGAGCGTCTAGCTTGTAATCTAAGTAAACTAGCAATAGTTTGCAAATTATTTTTTACGCGATGATGAATTTCTTGTATCACTGCTGATTTTATTTTTAATTCTTTATCCTTTTTTCTAATTTCAGTAACATCAGATAAAATCACTATACGTGTCAATAAATTACCTGCTTCATTGATTGGAATGTCTCTTCTAATCAATACTAAATTGCCCACTTCAATTTCTTTTTCATAAGGACATCTAGGCAAAATAGTTTCCTTTCTAATATGCAAAGTCAACTGTCTATCAAAAAGATGACAACCCAACAAATTACTAACACCTAAAACGTGATATATTCTTGACGCTACCATATTAGCAAAAATAATGCGTTCATTTTTATCTGTAATGATAATCCCATCACGAGAAGAAATTGCTCTATACATTTTATTATCTGCTTTTTTAGGCGCATTTTCCAAAATAATAAAGGCAGTTTTCAAAAGACGAGTAAAACCTCTTGTTTGTGTATCTTCATAATTTATCTCAAAACAAATAACAGCTATTACTTCATAATCAACGACAATCGGTATAGTATACATTTGATAAAATTTACCAAAATCCAATTCTCTTTGACCTTCATATTTTGATTTAAATTTAATAGTTTTATCAATTAAAGGTTCTTGTACTTTAGGAATTTCCTTTCCTATCAATGATTGTTTTATAGGATTATACGTAGTATGTGGTTCAAATTCAGAAACAACAGTGAAATAATTTTCTTTTTTGGAAAATGTATACATAGCTACATGCGCATGCACCAAATCAGAAACTAAAGGTAATACTGTATTAATTCTTTGTAAAAAATTAGCTTTCATAGCGGATAAATTAGTAAATTGTCTACAATTATTCAAAAAAGACATTATTTTTCACTTCACTTTCTTTAATTTATGCTTTTATTTATTTTTATAAAGAAAAAAGGAGACCTATCGTCTCCTTTGTATTAAATTAAATTATGTTTAATTTAATTTATGTAATTATAAAACTCTACGTGCTCCAATATAGCAAGATGCCCAATAAGAACTACTTAAAGAATCGACAACTACTCCACGGCTAGAGGAAGCATTAATAAAATTACCATCACCCATATAGATACCTACATGAGATGCTCCATAAGTATAAGTAGAGAAAAATACTAAATCACCAGGCATAAGGTTATCATAAGATACTGGTGTACCTATTTCAAATTGTACATCTGCTGTACGTGGAAGAGAAATACCAGCTGTAGCAAAAACATAACGCGTAAAACCAGAACAATCAAAACCGCTTGGAGTTGTACCACCAAATACATATGGCACGCCAATATAATTCAAAGATGAATTAATGATACGTTTTGCAATGTAATTAGAACTACGGCTTACTACAGGCATGTTACGTCCCATCAATGCTTGATATGTCATAGCGCCAACTAAACCATCATTATCCAAACCATTAGCTGATTGGAATGCTGCCACTGCAGCTTGTGTAGCTGGACCGAAATCTCCATCTGCTGTTACATCATAACCCTGACTTGCCAATGCTGCTTGAATTTCAGCGATTTCTGCACCTTGGTCTCCTAAACGGAAAGAAGATGCGCTAGCAATAGCACTCATACAGATCAAACACAAAGATAAAACTAAAACACGGACAACTTTACTCAAAAAAAAGACTCCTCTCAAAATCGCCTACGAGGTTAGCTGACGGGTTAGGACAGAGAAGGAAAGACTATCCATCTAAAATTTCAGTAAATTCTACCAAAATAAATTAGATTCACCCCAAAAAATTGGTTCTCCCGCTCCTGAGCTGGATTCGGCTTTCTATTTTTATTTTTTTATTACGCTCATAATCTATATTTTACACTATTTTATTAAAAACCTCAACCTATAATCAATAATTTTTATCATTTAGTTTAGTTTCTATATAATAACTAAACTAATTTCAACTGTTTTTATTATACTTAAGAAATTTTTTATTTAATTAAACAAAAGACATTGACATTTTGTCTAAATAGTGATACATTCTTAATTAGAAGTTAGCACTCACTATTATAGAGTGCTAACAATAGGGGTGAAAGAAATGCTAGATGAAAGAAAGCAACGCATTCTCCGAGCCATTGTAGATGACTATATATCTACTGCAGAGCCAATAGGCTCCCGAACAATTGCTAAGAAATATAGTTTGGGAATTAGCCCTGCGACAATTCGTAATGAAATGGCAGATTTAGAGACACTTGGTTATATCAAGCATCTCCATACCTCATCTGGGCGTATCCCCTCATCAAAAGGTTATCGTTTTTATGTTGATGACTTATTAACATTAGAACAAATGTCGGAGAATGAGATATCTCTTATCAATAATTGGTATGCTACTAAAGTACGTTCTGTTGAAGAAATTTTCCGTGAAACTTCACGTATAATCTCTCAACTGACAAAAAATGTATCTTTAGTTTTAGCTCCACAATTAACGCAAACAGCTTTTCAGTATTTGCGATTTTTACCACTTAATGAACATCAAGTAATAGCTGTCATCATGACAGATGCTGGTTTTATTGATAACAAAATTATCGATATTCCAAGTGGTGTTTCTTTTGAGGATTTTGATAATATCGCTAGTATCTTTAATCATTATCTCAAAGGTAAGCGTCTATCAGATATTAGTATGGCATCAATTCGTAAAATTCGTGGTGAAACTGTTAATTCCACAGTTTTCAATGCTATCATTAATATTATAGATGAAGCATTAGCCAAAGATAAGCAAGAACGACTTTATCTAGGTGGTGCAAGAGAATTAATGGAACAGCCTGAATTTCATAATATAGATAAAGTAAAAAAATTATTATCTATGTTTGAAGAAAAACAACTTTTATATGATATTTTGCATGCACAAAAAGATGAAAGTTTAGCTGTTACCATTGGTCAAGAAAACAAATATAATGATATTAAAGACTGTAGTATTATCAGTGCCACATATCATTTAGATGGTAAACCAATTGCCACATTAGCTGTTTTAGGTCCAACACGTATGGATTATGGCAAAATAATTTCTTTATTAAAATTTATGAATGCTAATCTTGCTGATATTTTCCATAGATTTCATTTGTAATCTATAAAGATTAAACTATTTATTATTAACTAAGAAGGTGGTTGATTCATGGCTACTCCAGAAGAAACTAAAGAAACTATGCAGACTGAAACTACTTCTGATAATGAAGTTAAAGAAACAGTAGAAGAAACTACTACTGAGACTGCTGTAGAAAATGATGAAGCAACTTTTGATACAATAAAAAAAGAACTTGAAGCTCAAAAAGAATTATTACAGCAAAGCGAAGACCACTATAAAAGATTGCAAGCTGATTTTGCAAACTTCCGTCGTCGCAATGAAAAAGAACGTGAAGAATTATCTAGTGTAGTACTTCAAGGATTAATTAAAGATTTATTACCTATCATTGATAATTTTGAACGTGCTTTAGCTGTTGAAGGAGCTGCTGGGACTCCTCTTCATGATGGAATTTCCATGGTTTACAACCAATTAATGGAATCTTTGAAGAAAAATGGTCTTGAAGTTATTAAAGCTGCTGGTGAAAAATTTGATCCTAATTTCCATCAAGCTGTAATGCGCGTTCAAGACCCTGAAAAAGAAGATGATACCATCGAAGAAGAATTCCAAAAAGGTTATATGGTACAAGGTCGAGTAATTCGCCCAAGTATGGTAAAAGTTGTAGCTAATTAATCATTTAATTAACTATAATTAATATAAAATATTTTATTAAATTGCATAACACTTATATTTATATATAGATGTTTTTAGGAGGAATTTATAATGTCCAAAGTAATTGGTATTGACTTAGGTACTACTAACTCTGTAGTCGCTGTTATGGAAGGTGGCGAACCTACAGTTATTACAAACCCAGAAGGTAGCAGACTTACTCCTTCAGTTGTAGGTTTCACAAAAGATGGTGAACGTCTTGTAGGTCAACTTGCAAAACGTCAAGCCGTTTCCAATCCAGATAGAACAATCGCTTCAATCAAACGTCATATGGGCGAAGTTAATTATAAAGTAAATATTGATGGTAAATCTTATACTCCACCAGAAATTTCTGCTATGGTTCTTCAAAAATTAAAAGCTGATGCAGAAAAATATCTTGGCGAAAAAGTAACTCAAGCAGTTATCACTGTTCCTGCTTACTTCAACGATAGCCAACGTCAAGCAACTAAAGATGCTGGTAAAATCGCAGGTCTTGATGTTCTTCGTATCGTAAACGAACCAACTGCTGCTGCTCTTGCTTATGGTCTTGATAAAGGTGAAGATGGTACAATCTTAGTATTCGACTTAGGTGGCGGTACATTCGATGTATCTATCCTCGAACTTGGTGATGGCGTATTTGAAGTAAAATCCACTAATGGTAATACTCATTTAGGTGGCGATGACTTTGACCATGCAGTAATGAATTGGATGGTAGAAGAATTCAAAAAATCCAACGGCATTGACTTATCTCAAGATAAAATGAGTGCTCAACGTCTTATCGAAGCTGCTGAAAAAGCAAAAATCGAACTTTCCAGCATGACTTCTACAAATATCAACTTACCATTCATCACTGCTGATGCAACAGGTCCAAAACACTTAGATTTAACTCTTACTCGTGCAAAATTTGATGAATTAACAGCAGATCTTGTTGAAGCTACAATCGAACCAACTCGTAAAGCTATGGCTGATGCTGGTTTATCCGTTTCTGAAATCGATAAAATCATCTTAGTTGGTGGTTCTAGCCGTATCCCTGCTGTTCAAGAAGCTATTAGAAAATATCTTGGTAAAGAACCAAATCATGGTGTAAACCCTGATGAATGCGTTGCAGTAGGTGCAGCTATTCAAGCTGGTATCTTAGCTGGTGAAGTTAAAGACGTATTACTTCTTGATGTAACTCCACTTTCCTTAGGTATTGAAACATTAGGTGGTATTTGCACAAAAATCATTGAAAGAAATACTACTATTCCTACTTCTAAGAGCCAAGTATTCTCTACAGCTGCTGATAATCAGCCTGCAGTTAGCATTCATGTTCTTCAAGGTGAACGTGAAATGGCAGCAGACAACAAAACTCTCGGTCGTTTCGATTTAACAGACATTCCACCAGCTCCAAGAGGAGTTCCTCAGATCGAAGTTAAATTCGATATTGATGCTAACGGTATCGTTCATGTATCTGCAAAAGACCTTGGTACTGGTAAAGAACAAAATATCACTATTCAATCTGATAGCGGTATGAGCAAAGAAGATATCGACCGCATGGTTAAAGAAGCTCAAGCTCATGAAGCTGAAGATAAAAAACGTAAAGAAGAAGTAGAAACTAGAAATAATGCTGATTCTTTAGTATTCCAAGCTGAAAAAGTAATCAAAGATTTAGGCGATAAAGCTGATGCTAATACTGTAGCTAAAGTAAAAGATGGCATTGAAGGCGTTAAAAATGCTCTCAAAGGTACAGATATCGAAGCAATCAAAAAAGCTATGGAAGAATTACAAAAACCTCTTTATGAATTAAGCGCAGCTGCATATCAGCAGGCTCAGCAAGCTCAACAACAAGCTGGCGGAGCAGGTGCTAATGCACAGCAACAGACTCAGACAAAAGATGATGACAATGTTGTTGACGCTGATTTTAAAGATGTAACTGATAAATAATTTAAGTTTAATTAATATAAGAAATTCGATGCACATAACTCCAGTTAATCCTTAGCTGGAGTTATGTCAATTAAGCATAAAATCTTTATTTAGGTTTAGGTGGTGCAAAGTGAGTACAAAACGCGATTATTATGAAGTCTTAGGCGTAAGTAAAAATGCTACAGAAGCAGAAATAAAAAAAGCCTACAAAAAAATGGCTCGAAAATATCACCCTGACCTCAATCGTGATAATCCTAAAGAAGCCGAAGAAAAATTCAAAGAAGTAAATGAAGCTTATGAAGTTTTATCCAATCCACAGAAAAAAGCTCAATATGACCAATTTGGTCATGCAGCTTTTGATGGTACTGGTGGAGCTGGCGGTGGCTTTGGCGGTTTCGGCGGTTTTGGTCAAGGTGGCTTTGGTGGAGAAGGTTTTGGCGATATCTTTGACATGTTCTTTGGTGGCGGTGGTGCTGGCGGTTCTGCTCGCCGTCGTGGCCCAGAACGTGGTTCTGATTTACGCTATAATTTATCTATTTCCTTTGAAGAAGCTGCATTTGGTAAAACAGTAGAACTCAATATTCCTCGTACAGAAAAATGTTCTAGTTGTAATGGTACAGGTGCTGCTGCTGGTACCCATCCTGAAACTTGCCCTGATTGCCATGGTACAGGTCAAGTACAATTCACTCAAAATACACCATTTGGTCGCATGGTAAATCAGCGTACTTGTTCCCGTTGCAGTGGTACAGGTGAAATCGTTAAAACACCATGTAAAGATTGTAATGGTAAAGGTGTTAAATCTGTTCGCTCTAAAGTTGAAGTTAAAATCCCTGCTGGCGTAGATACTGGAAACCGTATCCGCGTAGCTGGCGAAGGTGAAGCAGGTGTTCGTGGCGGATCTACTGGTGATTTATATGTATATATCACAGTAAAAGACCATAAATTCTTTAAACGTGAAGGCACTGAAATCATCTGCGAAGTTCCTATCACTTTTGTACAAGCTTCCTTAGGCGATACTATAGAAGTGCCAACTCTTGATGGTAAAGTAGAAATGAAAATACCAGCTGGTATTCAGTCTGGTACAATAATGCGTTTAAAAGGAAAAGGTATCCCATTCCTTCGCGGTGCTGGTCGTGGCGATCAACATGTTCGCATTAAAGTTTTAACTCCACAAAAACTTACCGATAGACAAAAAGAACTTCTTCGTGAATTTGCTGGTATTAAAAATGATAAAGCAAATCCAGAACAAGAAAGCTTCTTTAAGACTTTAAAAAATCTCTTTAAATAAAAAAATGACTCCTAGTAATTATAACTAGGAGTCATTTTTTATTATTTATTTTTATCTATAAATTCTAAAGCCATTTCCGCATTTGACCTTGCTAAACTACGCAATTTAGCCATTCGCTTCAAATTCTGATTGCGATATATTTCTTTATTATTCCATTTAGCATTAATTTCTTGCATCAAAGCTTCCACTGTTACATTCTCTAAATCGCCTACAACATCTTCATCAATGGATTTTAAAAATCTATCAATTTTAGGATCATATGATATACCTATCATTGGCGTGCCCATCACACCTGCAAAAATCAATGCATGAAGGCGAATGCCAATCATTAAATCCATGTTTCCTACTAATGACATTAATTCCCTTGTTGTAAAATCTTCTTTCAAGATACATGCCGGCTGTTTCATTTTAGCTACAATTTTTTTAGCAGCCTTTACATCTTCTGGATATTGCATTGGCATAAAAACAATCTGAGCATTTAATTTCGTTACTGCTTCATCAGCCACTTCTGCTAAGACGTCTTTATAATGTTGCCATTCACGCCATTCACGCACAGATATACCAATTATCGGCTTAGTAAGTGAAATATGTGCTTTCTTAAAAATCTCTCGCCCACTTTTTTTATCTACTGCATTTATTGCTAACACTGGATCTGCTGTAGCTTTTATCGGTGGTTTTACAATCTTAAGCATATCTAGTTCTTTTAATGAATCTTTATCACGAACTGTAATCAACGCACTATGATTGCCAAACCATCTCATCAAGCGTCTTGCGAATTTACCATAAATAGGGCCAATACCTTGAGCATATAACATTATCGGTGTATGAACTAATTTAGCTAAAAATAATACACCCATATAATAATATAAGCTTCGACCGCTAGTTACATTTTGTAATAAGCTACCACCACCACTTATAAGTAAATCCGCCTTTTTCAACACTTTCAAAATATCTACTACATTTAACCAATTAACTGCATCAACACTATGGCGTTTTCTTGTATATTCTGGGTCTGATGAAATAACTGTAATATGAAGTTTTGGATTAAGCTCTGAGAATACTTCTAACATTGCAGATAGCATAGCTTCATCGCCTGCATTTTTAGAACCATAATACCCAGAAATTACAATATTATTCATTCAAAGACTTACTCCTATCTGTTGAAGATGCAATATATTGCCATAAATACAATGCACCCATGACAACACAGCCTATGACAGCACCCCATAAAGCACCATCAAAACCTCTCATTAATGACATAAATACCGGCGTACGCATATGTGCAAAAGTTTCTACCATAGAACCTTGTCCAATAGTCGCTACTATAGATAAAATAAAGAAGATAGCTGCTGGCCACTTACGATACCATGCCATGATCATTATTATAAACGCTGGATGACCAATAAAAATTTCTTTTGAACGAGGTCTTGCATAAAACGCTTGTTCTAAGAAAGCTCTTATTTTCAATTCTATGCCAGGAACAGGAACGCCAGCTGTATGACCAGAACGACCGATAAAGATAACAGCTACAATCATAGCTATCAAAAATCCTACTAAAGCTTTTACAGATACAGTCATATTCAATATACGTTTAGCCTGTTCTTTAAAAGCTGGTGGTGTTAATAAATTATCACCGAATATATCAAAACGTTGCATAAAGGCTATAGCCACTAAAATAATTGGCAATACAAATGTTAACTTGATACCACGGAAAATACTCATTTCCAAGAAGAATTCTACATCAGATAAAATACCAGATAAGAACATTGCCCCCATCATAGAAACAACACTTGCACAGACAATAGCCTTCACTGCTTTTAATAATAATGGACCAAATTTTAATTTACCAATTAGACGATTTCTACGAATTACATCTAATTGACTTATCATACCAATAGCAGGGAAAACATTTGCCGCAGCTAAAGCAGCCATTATACGAATTGTAGAGCCTTTTCCTATCAATACTGGAACAGCTGTTATTACAAAGCAGATTGCTAATAAAATATACTGTTTTTTATTTGATAAGCTTGGATAAACCAAAGAAATATACAATACACAAGCACTACAAATACCTAAAAGCATTATAACTTGCAAAATTGTATTGCCAAAAAATGGCTCAAAATGACTAGCAGGCCCAATAGTGAAACCTTTAGATTCAAGTTTTGCTTTTGTATCTGAAATATATTTCATATTTGTAGCTAATAAGGACATATCACCTTCAGGTTTTTCATAAATACGCATTAAATCTATACGTATATTGCGTTCTTCATCAGTGTTTGCCCAACGTTCAACAGCTACATCCATTTTCAATTTTGGCTGTTCATCTTTTGGTATAGTATATAATCTAGCGACTTTATAATCTAAACCTCTAGCAATATCATATAAACCATCTTGTGGATAAAATTGCAATTGTGTAACATGTTCAATCATACCAAGAGTGATATCTCTTTCTTTCATCAACTCAATAGTACGTTCAGTATTATGCAAACCACCTAATGTTTCAGAACCAGAAAATACTATTTCTGATATCTTATAATCTTTTAAACGGTCAAAAACTGCATTGATATCATCATCTGTTACATTCTTATAGTTACTAGGTCTAGCCAACACATAAAAACCTGCATCATTAACAGCCTTCATTTCATCAGTTGGCATTCCTAAATTCATTTTTAATAACTCTGTATAATTAGCTTTTACTGCTAATATTTCTTGATTTCCTAAATCTAGAACATTTACTCTCTCTTTGCCTAAGCGTCTAAATAAATCTTCTTTTACTTCTGTATATGTTTGCTTATCATGTCCTACAACATATACTTCGTCAGCTTTTATAGTACCTTGCTGAACTAAAGTACGCCATGCAGGATCACTTAAAGTTCCACTATAATAATTTTCTAGTACAGAACTACCTGCAATAGCCATAGCTTTGCCATTTTTATTCAATTTTTCAAATGTAGTTTCATATACAGCAAGTGAAGAAATGCCTGCTTGTTTTGCTTGAGATAATACTTCCTCTACTGGTATTCCTTCTAATTGAGCCAATTTAACCATATCTTCATAATCAATGGCTAAATCCACTGTCATATTTGCTTTTTCTACACTATTACGTTGAATATTTACACCAATAGCAGCTATTAGGCCAATTATTATACAAACAATCAACAAACGATTATATTTAAACTTTGTCAATCTCTATTCCACCTTACTTATTACTTATTGATACCTGCCTCAATAAGTACTTGACCATTTTGCTGTTCTACTCTAGTAAATTTTGCACCTTCTAATGGTAATTTATCTGTTGAAACTAAGAATATATCTTTAGTGAAACTTATACCAATTTTACCAAACAATCTGTTTTCTGTATTAGCATCTGTAATGCGGAAAAGTAAATTTTTCCCTTCCACTACAATAATACCTTTTACATTGATAGTTGCTTCTTGCCCTAAGAAAGAAATTTTTCCTGTAGCTTCAACATTATCAGGTGTAATTTTTACTGCTATATCAGAAATTTTATCTACTTCTTTTGCTAATAATTGGGCTAAATTATTTTCATCGATTAGACCTGTTATTGTTAAATTATCAGCTGAGTTTATCACCAATCTACGAGCTAATAATAAATCTTGTACGCTAATCTCTATATTTTCGCCCTTTAAAGATAACTCATTTAAATTTACTTTATCTAATTTTATATTTGTAGCTTCAATATCTATATTATCTACTTGACCAAATAGCATCATAAAGCTAGGTGATGTTTCTATATTGGCACTAACAGAATCAGTTTGCAAACTTCTTTCTATACGTCCAGATATTTGATTGCTTATATATGTTGGTAATATATAAGTTGCACCTGCCAATGCTATTACAACTACAAGGATTAAACCAATTAATAATTTTCGCAAATTCAAGATACCTCGTATTTTAAATTATATGATTAGCTTTTGCATGTAGATAAGATTCAATAAATTTATTGATATCTCCGTCCATTACGCCTTGTGTATCACTTGTTTCTGTATTTGTTCTATGGTCTTTTACTAAGTTATATGGGTGGAATACATAAGAGCGAATCTGGCTACCCCATTCAATTTTTTGCTGGTCACCTTCAAGTGCTGCAAGTTCTTTTTCTTTCTTTTCCATTTCAAGTTCAAAGAGTCTAGCACGAAGTAAACGCAAACATTGTTCACGGTTTTGTAACTGAGAACGTTCACTTTGACATTGTGCTACAACACCTGTTGGAATATGTGTCATACGTACAGCAGAGTCAGTTTTATTGATATGCTGTCCACCTGCACCACTTGCACGATAAGTATCTACACGTACATCAGCCATATTGATATCCACTTCTACATCATCATCAATTTCTGGCATAACATCACAAGCAGAGAAAGATGTATGTCTACGAGAGTTTGCATCAAATGGAGAAATTCTAACTAAACGATGAACACCTTTTTCTGATTTTAAATAGCCATAAGCATTATGACCTTTAATCAATAAAGTAACAGATTTTACCCCAGCTTCATCACCTGGTAATAAATCTGCTGTTTCTACACTAAAGCCATTGCGTTCTGCCCAACGTCCATACATGCGTAATAACATCTGTGTCCAGTCTTGCGCTTCTGTTCCGCCAGCACCTGCATGTAGAGTCAAAATAGCATTATTAGCATCATATTTTCCTGATAATAATAATTCTAATTCTAACTGTTCCATAGCCTCATTGATTTCTTTAATCTCTGCTTCTACATCATCGCAAATAGTTTCATCTTTATCTTCCATGCCCATTTCCCATAAAATCTGCATTTCTTCAAATTTATGGAGAATGTTTTTATATTTGTCTACACCAGCTTTGACACCATTTAATTCTTGAGTGATTTTTTGGGCTTGGTCTGGATCGTCCCAAAAAGTAGGTTCACCCATTTTATATTCTAGCTCAGCAATTTTTTCTTCTTTGCGAGCGATGTCAAAGTGAATCCCCCATTTCAGTGAGCTTTTTTTCTATCGCTACAATCGTAGTGTGTAAATCTTCTAGCATCATTTCACTTCCTTTTTTATTTTTAACTAAAATAAATAAAATTATTTATAGGCAAAAGCTCTATTAAATTGAATAAAAATAGAGCTTTTCCTTATCATTATATATTAATTATTTATTTTTGCCACAACAGTTTTTATATTTTTTACCGCTACCACAAGGACAAAGGTCATTTCTACCTATATTATTGCTTTTTGCCTGTGGAGATTTAGAAATACTTTCACCATGATTTACAGTTGCATTTTTCAAACGGTCTTCTGGCTGTGGTTGTTCACGAACAACATTTACACGATACATCAATTTTGCAATATCTTCTTGAATATTATCGATCATTGCTTGGAACATATCATGACCTTCAATTTTATATTCAACTAATGGATTTCTTTGACCATAAGCACGCAAGCTAATACCTTCACGAAGCATATCCATATGATCTAAATGTTCCATCCATTTATTATCTACAACTTTAAGCATAATGATGCGTTCTAAATCACGCATTACTTCACTGCCGAATAATTTTTCACGATTATCATAATTATCTTTAGCTACTTTATATAAAGTTTCTTTTAATTCATCACGACTCATCGCTTCTAATTGTTCTTTTACTAGAGTTCCTTTTGGTGCATAAATATCTTCTGCTTCTTGGATTAAACCATCTAATGTCCATTCTTCTGGATAAAGTTTTTCATTAGCATATCTATCCATCTGACTGTCAATTATACGTTTAACCATTTCAATGATATTTTCATAGAGATTTTCACCAAGTAAAATCTTACGACGTTGGTCATAAATAACTTCACGCTGTTGATTCATGACATCATCATATTCAATGACATGTTTACGAATATCGAAGTTACGTGCTTCAACTTTTTTCTGTGCCTGTTCAATGGAACGAGTAACTAATTTATGTTCAATTGGATCATCTTCACCCATACCAAGTTTTTCCATGATATTGGCGATATTGTCAGAACCGAATAGGCGCATTAAATCATCTTCTAAGGATAAGAAGAAACGTGATGCACCTGGGTCACCTTGACGACCAGCACGACCACGTAACTGATTATCAATACGACGAGATTCATGACGTTCTGTACCAATTACATAAAGACCGCCAACTTCTGCTACGCCTTCACCTAAGCTAATATCTGTACCACGACCAGCCATATTAGTGGCAATAGTTACAGCACCTTTTTGACCTGCGTCTTTGATGATTTCAGCTTCCATTTCATGATATTTAGCATTTAATACTTTATGGTCTATACCTTGTCTTTTCAATTGTGCACTTACTTCTTCAGACTGAACGATAGAAGTTGTACCTACTAAGACTGGCTGACCTTTAGCATGACATTCTTTTATTGTATTGATTACTGCTTTCATTTTAGCTTTTTTAGTTTTATAAATAACATCAGGATAATCAATACGTTTAATAGGTTTATTTGTAGGTACTACAATTACTGGTAATTTATAAATCTTTAAGAATTCATTTTCCTCTGTTTTTGCTGTACCTGTCATACCAGCTAATTTTTCATACATACGGAAATAATTCTGGAAAGTAATTGTTGCTAAAGTTTGAGATTCACGCTGAATTTTTACACCTTCTTTAGCTTCAATAGCTTGATGTAAACCTTCAGAATAGCGTCTACCAAACATCAAACGACCTGTAAATTCATCGACAATGACGATTTCACCATCACGAACAACATAATCGCGGTCGCGTTTCATCATTGCTTTAGCACGAAGTGCTTGTGTAAAACAGTGAGACATTTCTATATTAGCACTATCATATAAGTTTTTAATATTTAATGCTTTTTCTACTTTTGCTACAGCGGAATCATTAGGAGAAACTGTTTTTTCTTTTTCATTTAAAACATAATCTTCTCCTTCTTTTAAATTTGCTACAGCTTTTGCCATGATAGCATACATATCAGTAGATTTTGCACCAGGACCAGAAATAATAAGTGGTGTTCTAGCTTCATCAATTAAAATACTATCTACTTCATCGATGATAGCATAATTTAATTCACGTTGTACCATCTGTTCTTTAGATACAACCATATTATCTCTTAAATAGTCAAAACCAAATTCATTATTTGTACCGAAAGTAATATCGCAATTATAAGCAAATTTACGAGAAGGGAAATCCATATCATGAGTGATTAAACCAACTGTTAATCCTAAAGAACGATATAATCTACCCATCCATTCGCTATCACGTTTTGCCAAATAATCATTAACTGTAATCATATGCACGCCTTTACCAGTTAATGCATTTAAATATACAGCTAATGTAGCTACTAATGTTTTACCTTCACCTGTACGCATTTCAGCGATTTTACCTTCATGTAGGCAAATACCACCAATCATCTGTACATCAAAATGACGCATACCAAGCACACGTCTAGAAGCTTCACGAACAGTTGCGAAAGCTTCTGGCAAAATACTATCTAAAGATTCACCATTTGCTATACGGTCTTTAAAATCACTTGTTTTTCCATATAATGAGCCATCGCTCAGCTGTTTCATTTGCGGTTCTAAAGCGTTTATTTTTTCTACAATACCGCGCATACGGCGAATTTCACTTTCATTATTATCGCCTAAAAATCTTTTAATAAAGCCGAACAAAAATCTCAACCCCTAACAAAATCATATTTTAATGTAGTATAACTAAAACATCTAAATCTATTTATCCTAAAAAATCTAAGATAATTTACTATCTACAAACTAAAATATTATAGATGTAAAAATTATATACAAATAAAACTACATCAAATTTTATCAAACAATGCTTAATAAGTCAAAGATAGTCATTATTTTATTTACTTATTTATATAAAAAAATCGAGCTAATTAACTTAGCCCGATTTTATCTCAATGTATTATTGTCTACCTAAAATATATTATACACCAGACTCAATTAAACCATATTTACCATCTTTACGTTTGTAAACAACGTTAACATCTTCAGTTTTATCATCACGATATACGAAGAAATCATGGTTTAATAAATTCATCTGCATAATAGCTTCTTGAACATCCATAGGTTTTACCACAAAACGTTTTGTTTTAATAACAACTGCTTCATCTTCTTCAACAGGTTTTGCAGGTGGAGTCATCATTTCAGTTCTGATACTACCTTCACGGAAACGTTTTTCCAATTTAGTTTTATATTTACGAATCTGACGTTCAATTTTTTCGATAACTAAATCAATAGATGTATACATATCCATTGTTGCTTCCTGTCCGCGTAATAAAATTCCCTGAACAGGTACAGTAACTTCTACAATATGACGGTCTTTTGATACTGTAAGAAGGACGGTAATTTCTCCAACATTATCGAAGTATTTTGTTACTTTTCCTACTTTCTTTTCTACATAATCGCGAAGTGCTGGAGTGACTTCAATGTTTTTGCCTCTAATAGTGAATGTTGCCATATGCATTCATCCCCTTTTCTGTATCTTTGATTATATATATTCTACAACTACTATTTCTATTCCTTCTATTTTTTATAAAAATTTTAAAAAATTTTTACAAATTTTATGCATTATTGATTTATACTAATTAATTATCTATATATCTCAATATTTTCGCCTAATAATTTAATAATCTTCCATTATCATTCCAATCTCCATACATAATGCCTTTCTTTGTATTTTCAATTAATTTTTCTAATCTTTTTTGAAATAATTGAGGATTTTTCTTTTTTATTTGAATAGTATCTATGCGTACACGTTGATATAATGATGGAAACTTATGGAAATTTTCCCAAACTATCTCATCTTTTTTCAATGCTTCTAATATATCTATATCTATATTAAATCCCTTTTCCGACATATCTGGTAATACTTTTTTACCTGCTTGTGTCATTTTTCCTAACTTTTCCATTCTTCGACAACGTTCTTTATTCAATTCCGACCAGATAGAGCCTTTTTTTCGTGGAGATAATCTTTGTATTGTTATTCCAGTATCAAGTTTTTTTACCGTACTATCTATCCAACCAAAGCACAAAGCTTCTTCCACAGCATCTATATACCAAAATGTATTATCATTTTGTGGCTTACCTCGTTTTACTATCACCCAACATTCTTTTTGTATTTCATAATTATTTTCTAGCCATAGTCTTAATTCTTCTCTATTTTTAGCCTTTAATATATTTATAGGTTTTACTTCTTTCATCTTATAAATACTCCATTTTGATTATTTTCGATAAATTTTATTATACATCACAAGATAATAATTTATACCTAATTTTATTCTGTTCAAATTAACTAAAAAGCTTTATAATATGCTATAGAATAGGAGAGATAAAAATATGTTAGATACTGATTTATGTTGGTGTGGCAGTAATAAAGCATATAAAGACTGCCATAAGCAATTTGACGAACACTTAAATTCCATTAAATTAAAGGCATTCAAAGGTCAAAAAAGACCACCTCGCAATATTATAAAAAATGAAAAAGATATTGAAGGTATTCGCAAAAGTGGCATTATAAATAATGGTGCTCTTGATTTAATAGCTTCTAAAATTTGTGCTGGCATGGATACAGAAACTATCAATTTATTAGCACATAATTATATCGTTGAACATGGCGGTATTCCTGCTTGCTTAAATTATGAAGGCTATCCAAAAAGTATCTGCGTATCTATTAATAATGTAGTTTGTCATGGTATTCCTAGTCGCGACATCGTTTTAAAAGATGGCGATATTGTAAATGTAGATGTAACTACTATTCTTGATGGATATTATGCTGATGCTTCTCGTATGTTTATGATAGGTAATGTTTCTGATAAAGCAAGAAAATTAGTAGAAGTTACTAAAGAATGTATGGAAATCGGTATTAAAGCTATTAAACCATGGGGCTTTGTTGGTGATATCGGAGCTGTCGTTGAACATCATGCACATAAACACGGTTATTCTGTAGTTGAAGATTTAGGTGGTCATGGTGTTGGTAAAAAGTTCCATGAAGAACCATTCGTAGCTCATTTTGGTAAAAAAAATACAGGTATGCTTCTCGTTCCTGGTATGGTTTTAACTGTTGAACCAATGATTAATATGGGTGCTCGTCATGTAGTCTTAGACCCAGTAGATGAATGGACAATCTATACAAAAGACGGTTCTTTATCTGCACAATGGGAAAAAACTGTATTAATCACTGAAACTGGTACAGAAATCCTTGCTGATTAATACTCAAATTATTAAACTAAAAATGCTTCCTGCTACAAATACAGGAAGCATTTTGTAATATTGCTTAAATTTTATTAAAGGGGTTTTGTAATGACTAATAAACCAATTATTAGTATGGAAAAAGTATTTAAAAAATATGAAAATAATGCTCTAGCTCTAAATGATATAAATGTAGAAATTCATAAAGGGGAATTTGTTTTTATCGTAGGTCCAAGTGGAGCTGGTAAATCCACCTTTATGCGCATGCTTTTACATGAAACCTTGCCTACTTCTGGAACAGTTATCATCAATGGATATAATATCACTAAAATGAAACGACAAGATATTCCTTATTTACGTCGTAGTCTAGGTATTGTTTTCCAAGATTATCGCCTTTTACCAGATAAAACGGTTTATGAAAATATTGCCTTTGCTATGCGAGTTATCGAAGCGCCTCGCCGTCTAATACAACATAGCGTAAATAGTGTTTTAGATGTCGTAGGTTTAAAAGATAAATATAATTGTTTTCCTCATCAATTATCCGGTGGTGAACAGCAACGTGTAGCTATAGCTAGAGCTATCGTTAATCAACCAGCTATCGTCATTGCTGATGAGCCGACAGGAAATCTTGACCCAGAAACTACATGGGGCATCATGGAAATATTTTATCGCATCAATAAAGCTGGTACTACAATCGTCATGGCTACTCATAATAAAGAAATTGTAGACACTATGCAACGACGCGTATTAACTATTGAAAACGGTCAAATTATTCGAGATGTTGCTCAAGGAGGTTATAGTGATGAAGCTTAGTACAAGTGAATATTTTATCAAAGAAGTCTATACCTCTTTTAAACGTAACATTTGGATGACTTTAGCTTCCATTTTTACCGTAGTTCTTTCTTTATTTATCTTAGGTTTTTTCTCTATCGTCATTTTAAATTTAAATAAAATGGCAGACACTTTAGAATCACAAGTACAAATAAGCGTATATTTGAAAGATGATTTATCCCAAGAAGAAATCGATGAAACTAAAGAAACCTTGAGTAAAATAGAAGGATTACAAGATATTAAATTCACTACTCGTGAAGAAGCTATGGAAAATTTCAAAGAACGTCTAGGCGACCAACAATTTTTATTAGATGCTTTAGATGATACGAATCCTCTACCTGATTCTTTTTCTTTGACTGTTACTTCTCCTCAGCAAGTAAAAACTATAGCTGATACTGCTGCTGCTCTCGATAGTGTAGAATCTGCTTCCTATAGTCAGGATATCATTAATCATCTATTCAATTTGACTCACTTAATTCGCTTAATTGGTGTAGCTTTAATAATCCTATTGACTGGTGCTGCTATTTTTATCATTTCAAATACAATACGCCTCACTGTATTTGCTCGCAGAAAAGAAATAGCCATCATGAAATATGTTGGTGCAACTGATTGGTTTATTCGCTGGCCTTTCCTTCTTGAAGGCATTTGTCTTGGCTTTATTGGAGGGGGTTTAGCTACTATTTTTCTTTATATAGTCTACAATCAAGTTACTCAAGAAATCTATGAAGCTATGGCATTTTTCCCACTTATTCCGCAACACCCATTCATTGATTATATCAGCCTTGCTATCTTAGTTGCAGGAATTATCATTGGTGCTTTGGGCAGTACCATTTCTTTAAAAAGATTTCTAAAAGTTTAAGGAGCATATTTTAATGAAAAAATTTCTTATTTTATCTTTATTATTATGCTTTTTTATGACAAACACACCTCTTGTTTTTGCCGAAAGTCTTTCTGAAAAACAAGAACGCATTGAACAACAAGCCCAAGAAGAAAAAAATAAAATCCAAGAAGCCACTGATAAATTAAACGAGGTTTCTGAAAAAATGCGTATCTTGCAAGCAGAACTAGATGAAGCAAATACAGCTTATAATGAAATAAAAGCCAAATTAGACAATGCTAATGAACAGATTGCCCAAAAGGAAAAACAATTAGCAGATACTGAACAATCATTGAAAAGGAACCAGAAATATTTACAAAAACGTGTACGTGATATCTATATACATGGACAAATTTCTTATCTAGATATTTTATTTGGTGCAAAAGATTTTTCAGATTTTTTGACTAGAATGGATTTAATCAAAAGAATTTTACGCTATGACTATGATTTAATCACTAAAATTCATCAAGAACGCAATAGCATTATACAAACTAAAGCAGAATTAGAGAAAGAAAAAGCTGCTACAGAAAAATTATATGATGAAGCTAAAACTAAAAAATTTGCTCTTGATGATAAAAAATCCGCTCTTGATAAAATGATAGATAGAATAAAATATGACAAAGAAACATCAGAAAAAGCATATAAAGAACTCATGAATGCATCTGAACAAATTGCTTTAATGATACAAAGACGAGGCTCTTCGGCATATGTCGGCACAGGGCAAATGATTTGGCCTTTAGGTGGCCCTATCACTTCTGAATATGGCTGGCGAACTCACCCTATTTATGGCAATGCTCGCTATCATAGCGGTATTGATATCGGTGGTGATTATGGCATGAATATCTACGCTGCTGACTCTGGTACTGTAACATATTCAGGCTGGATTAGCGGTTATGGAAATACTGTCATTATCGACCATGGAAATGGCGTTTCTACACTTTATGGTCATAATCAATCACTCACTGTAAGTGTCGGTCAAAATATCTCTCAAGGCGATGTTATAGCTCATTGTGGCTCTACAGGAAATTCCACAGGCCCTCATTGTCATTTTGAAGTTCGTGTCAATGGTGAACCTACTAACCCATATGACTATTTATAAATACTAAGTGGTGATATTTTATGAATAAAATTTTAAAAACTATAATTGCAGTATTACTCATAGCAATTATCTCCTCAATTTCTACCTTAGGTTTAATTTATTATGCTCTCGGTTTTAATGAGCAAGGATTTAGCAATCTAATGCGTTTTATTACAGCTTATCGCTTCATTGAAACAAAATATGTCAATGATACTGATGATGTAAAACTAATTGATGGTGCGATTGATGGCATGGTAAAATCCTTAAATGACCCTCATTCCAATTACCTATCACCTAAAATGTATAAAACCTTAATGGAACAAACAGAAGGCTCTTTTGCTGGTATCGGTGTTGTCATGGGTATGGATAATGAACAAAAAATTCATATAGTCGGCATCATGGAAAATTCTCCAGGGCAAAAAGCAGGTCTTCAAGAAGGTGATGAAATTTTAGCCGTTGATGGGGTACCAGTAACTCAAATGGCATTTGATGAAGTAGCTGCCCATGTTCGTGGACAAGCTGGCACCGATGTAGTTTTAACAATTATGCGCGATAATGCAAATCAAGATATAACAATTACACGCGACAATATAAAATTAAAAACTGTCGGTCATAAAATGTTAGATAACAATATCGGTTATATTCAAATAGTATCTTTCTCTGAAGACACTGCCAATGAATTTAACGAAGCTTACAATGATTTAAAAAATCAAGGTATGAAGGCACTTATATTAGATTTACGCAACAATCCTGGAGGACTTTTGACAACTTGTGTTGAAATTGCTAAAAAACTTGTACCTAAAGGAGAAATTGTTTCTATTGTTGATAAACAAGGAAATAAAGAAACATATTCTTCATCTTTAGAAGCTCCTGAATATCCTCTTGCTGTATTGATCAATAAAAACAGTGCTAGTGCATCTGAAATACTCTCTGGCGCTATTCAAGATACAAAAGCAGGTACAATAATCGGTAATACTTCTTATGGTAAAGGCTCTGTGCAAACAATCTTACCTATGTTTGAAGATGATGCTGTAAAATTAACTATTGCTAAGTACTATACACCAAGTGGACGTTCTATAGATGGCACAGGTATCACACCTGATATTGAAATAAATTTAGATGAAAATGCTACTTTAGATACACAATTAGATAAAGCATTGGAAATTTTAAAAGCTCAATTAAATAATAATTAAATATTTTATTTAGGCTATCACTAAAAAATAAATAATATTAGTGATAGTCTTTTATTTTTTTCTAAAATTATAAGAGGATTTTAAAAATTTTCAGAGAATATATTAAATATAGATTTTTAAGATTTTACACCCAGGAGGGATTTTAATATGACAGAATTTAATAGTACACAATTAAGAAACTTAGCATTAGTAGGACATGGCAAATCTGGTAAAACATCAATAGCAGAAAACTGCCTTTTCAAATGTGGTGCTACTAATCGTGTAGGCAAAACAGATGATGGCACTTCCATACTTGATTATGAACCAGAAGAAGTAAAACGCAAAATGACTATTGATTCTAGTCTAGCTTCTTGTGAATGGCAAGGTTACAAAATTAATTTCATAGATACTCCAGGGTATCCTGATTTTACAGGAGAAGTAAAATCTGCTCTTACTGCTTGTGAATCAGCAATCGTAGTAGTTTCTGCTACATCTGGTATCGAAGTTGAAACAGATAGAGCATGGAAATATGCTGAAGAATTATCTCTACCACGTGCTATTTTCATCAATAAAATGGACCGTGAACATGCTGATTTTTATAAAGTAGTAGAAGAATTACGTGCTCATTTTGGTAAAGGAATTGTTCCTATTCAAATTCCTATTGGTAGCGAAGCTAGTTTCCAAGGCGTAGCCGACCTTATCACTATGAATACAAAAGTCTTAATCAAAAATAAAGATTTAATTTATGAAATTCCTGAATATATGAAAGATGAAGTAGATACTGCTCGTCATATGCTCATGGAAACTTGCGCTGAATTCAATGATGAATTATTAGAAAAATATCTTGAAGGCGAAGAAATCACTGAAACAGAAGTAGCAGCTGCTCTCATTGAAGGTATCGTAAACGCTAAAATTTTCCCTGTACTTTGCGGTAGTGCTACTAAAGGTATTGGCTTTAGACAATTAATGAACAGTATCATTGAATATATGCCAACACCTTATTTCCGTGCTTCTATGGGTATTAATCCAAAAAATAATGAACTCATTGAACGCCGTACAGAAGATGCTTTCTCCGGATATGTATTTAAAACAGTTGTTGACCAATTCATCGGTAGAGTTAGTTACTTAAAAATCTTATCTGGCACTTTAATCGAAAACAGTTCTGTATATAATAGCGTTAGCGAAAAAACTGAACGTATTAGCAGTCTTTATAGTGCTTGTGGTAAAAACCAACAAGCTCAAAAAATTGCTCATGCTGGTGATATCGTAATCATCACCAAACTTCAAGCAACAAAAACAGGTGATACTTTATGTAATGAAGAAGAACCTATCAAATATGAACCTGTTACTCATCCAGCTTCTATGTTTACTATGGCAATCAAAGCAGATAAAAAAGCTGACGAAGATAAAATCGGCAATGCATTAACTCGTCTAGTAGATGAAGACCCTACTTTAACAATCTATAAAAATACAGAAACTGGCGATTTAACTATCAGTGGTGTAGGTGAATTACATCTCGATGTAGCTATTGAAAAACTCTTAAATAAATTTGGCGTTACAGCTAAACTTTATCAGCCTGCTATCGCTTATCGTGAAACTATCCGTGGCACTAGCAAAGTTGAAGGAAAACATAAAAAACAAAGTGGTGGACATGGTCAATATGGCGATGTTTGGTTAGAATTTAGCCCTGGTGAATTAGGCAGTGGCGTTACTTTCACTGAAACTATTGTAGGTGGTGCTGTTCCTCGTCAATATATTCCTGCTGTAGAAAAAGGTGTTCGTGAAACACTTCAAACAGGTATTTTAGCTGGTTATCCAATGGTTGATATCAAAGTTAATCTCTTTGATGGTTCTTACCATACTGTTGACTCTTCAGAAATGGCTTTCAAAACAGCAGCAGCTCTTGCTATAAAAAAAGGTATTCCTGAAGCCAAACCTGTACTCTTAGAACCATATTATACTTTAAAAATCACAATTCCAGAATATTATATGGGTGATGTAATCAGTGGTATCAATACAAAACGTGGTCGCATCATCAATACTGAAAGCCCATCTCACGATGTCAGCATCATTGAAGCTCAAGTTCCTTTAGCTGAATTATATAAATATGCTACTGATTTACGTTCAGCAACTCAAGGTCGTGGCAGTTATACTATGGAATTTTCACATTATGAAGAAGTTCCTGCTAAAATCAGTGAACAAATAATTGCTGAAAATAATAAATAAAATCTCAAAATAATAAATGAAATGTGAGATAGCCTACATTTTTTGTAGGTCTATCTTGCATTTTTCAGAAAATATATAAAAAATTAAATTTAAAAATTATACTTGACAATCAACCACAAAAGCTGCATAATATATTACATAAGATATAACTGTGGTATAGGGATTGGGCTTTTTCCCTTTTTTATTTTGCTATTTAAAGAAAACGTTTACCAAAATGGAGGTATAAAAATGTCTAATATTATCGAATTCTTAAAATCTCAAGAAGCTAAAGAAAAACTTATGAGCCTTTACAATCTTGATGAACAAGCTGTAGATACTCAAGTTAAACGTTATCAAAAATTAGCTGATGCTTTTGCTGAAGTTTATCCTGTTGATAATGCATCTTTCTTCAGTTCTTCTGGTCGTATTGAAATCATTGGTAACCATACAGACCATCAACTTGGTCGTATCGTAGCTGCAAGTATCGACATGGATACAATCGCAATTGTTACTCCTAATGCTGACGGCAAAATTCATGTAAAAAGCTTAGAATATGATGAATTCACTATTGATGTTAATGATTTAGCTGTTAAAGAAGATGACTCTCGTACTGTTAAATTAATCAAAGGTATTCTCGAACGTTTCGTTCAAAATGGCAGAAAAATTGGTGGCTTCACTACATTCATGACAACTACAGTATTAAGTGCTGCTGGTGTTAGCTCCTCTGCTTCTTTTGAAATGCTTATCTGCGCAATTTTAAATGACCTCTACAACAATAACGAAATCTCTACTTTAGAATGTGCTAAAGCTGGTCAATGGGCTGAAAATAATAAATGGGATAAAAAATCCGGACTTTTAGACCAATTAGCATGTGCTACTGGTGGTATGATTACTATTGACTTTGCTAACTATGAAAACCCTGAAGTTGTAAAATTAGATAGTAAAGTTATTCAAGATAAATATGACTTTTTCATCACTCCTACAGGCGAAGATCACTCCGCTCTTGATGGCGAATACACTGCTATCACTGTAGAAATGAAAGCTATCTCCCAATTCTTTGGTAAAGAATACTTAAAAGATGTTAGCATGGACGATATCATGGCAAATCTTCCAGCTCTTCGTGAAAAAGCTGGCGACCGTGCAGTTCTTCGTGCTATCCACTTCATTACAGAAACAGAACGTGTTCGCAAATTAGCTGCAGAAGTTAAAGAACATGATTACACTAACTTTGAAAAAGCTGTTACTGATTCTGGTCTTTCTTCTTGGAGATTTTTACAGAACTGTGCAACACCAGACCCTAAACATCAAGGTATTGCACTCTTCCTCGCTATGAATGAAATCTACTTCCAGAATCATAAAGGTGTATGCCGTGTTCATGGTGGCGGTTTTGCTGGTTCTATCCTTTCTGTTATTCCAAAAGAAGAATCTCCTGCATTTAGAGCATTCCTCAAAGATGTTCTTAAAAATGAATATTATGAAATTCATATGCGTGATGCAGGTAGCGTTAAAGTTTTCTAATTTAGCTCTCTCTAATTCTCTTAATATACAATCTCCAAATAGCAGGCAACATATTTTTGTGTTGCCTGCTATTTATTTTATGATTATATTGATATTTAATAGGCAAATCACAGCTTTTTTGATAAAATAAAATACAACTATTTCCTCAAATATATTTCTTATATTTAATAACTAAAAAAGGAGGGATAATTTATGCAAACAGAAAAAACTCCTATAAATTCCAAAGATAAAGATGAGTTAAAAGCTGCACTAGAAGCAATTTTATTTATATCGGGTGAAGCAGTATCTCATTTTCGCTTAGCAAATACTTTAAATATTACAAGCGACGAATTAGATGAACTCATCATGTCCTTACAAGAAGATTTACAAGCTAAACATCGTGGATTAGCATTAGTCAAAATTGCTGGTGGCTATCGATTATGTACAAAAATAAAAATAGCTCCTTACCTTGAAAAATTCACTCAAGTCGTTGATAAAAAGCTCTCTCAACCTATAATGGAAACACTATCTATCATTGCTTTTAAACAACCTGTTACTAAACAAGAAATCGAAGAAATTCGCGGTGTAAATACAGATAAAATCTTACGTCGTTTACTTGAAAGAGATTTAATTCAAGAAGTTGGCCGTAAAAAGGTCATCGGCAGACCTATATTATATGGTACTACTTCTACATTTTTACAATGTTTCGGTTTAAATGATATAAAAGATTTGCCAGAATTGCCAAATATGAGTTATGAAGAACGAGAAAAACTCTATCAAGAAGCAAATTTATTTTCTAATGAAGATTTAAAAACTGATTAAAACAATTAAGGTATTTTATCATGGGACAAAAATTATTCACCAGTGGCGAATTTGCTAAATTTTGCAATACAACAAAAGATACATTATTTCACTATGATGATATTAATTTATTAAAACCTGCCAAAATAGCCCCTAATGGCTATAGATATTATTCAGCTAATCAAGCATTTTTATTTGATATGATTTCCTTATTAAAAGAAGTAGGTCTTAGCTTAGAAGAAATCAAAATATATATGGATAATCGCGATGCTAAAACTTTTTTATCCATGTTAAAAGAAAAAGAAAAAAAAGTCCATCAAGAAATAGAACGGTTAAAAAGATTGCGTAGTTTATTAAAAAATACAATGAATATCACACTTGATTCTTTCAATGTAGAAATTGATAAAATTACATTCACTCATAAAGAAGAAGAATATTTTATTGTAACTGAAGGGCCTAAAACCCCTGATGATAAAGCTGTTTTTTCAGCTATTTCTCAACATGTAAATTATTGTAATAAGCATAATTTTTACTATACTTTTTCCTTAGGTGAAATCATTTCTGCTGAACATATTCAAGACAAAACTTTCCAAACTACGTATTTTTGCACGAAAATAAATCGCAAAGTAAACAATAAACAATTATTGATAAAACCTGCTGGATTATATGCCATAAAATATATTCGTGGTTCTTATGATGATTTAATCAAAGCTTATGCTCAATTCGTAGAAGAACTACATAATATGAATTACAAAGTCATAGGTGCTTTATATGAAGAAGATATGCTCAATTATCTTTCTGAAACGGATTTCAACTATTATTTAATGAGAATAGAAGCTCGTATCCTTTAACAAAAAAGCTATTAATAGATATTACTATTAATAGCTTTTACTTTCTTTTAACTATTTTCTGCCTTGTAGATAAGATGATACTTATTTTCTTTAAGCTCTACAATTTGTTCGACTTCATCTTGATGAATTTTCTGTTCAGCAATCAATTTACCTTCACATAAGACACAAGTCCCACAACTACTGCTCAAATCTCGTGGTACAGGCATAATTTTAGCTTTTATATTCATTTGTTCGCATAATTTTTTAAAGCGAATAGCACCAAAATGTGCATAAAAAGTTACTATATATTTCATTGTATTTTATATTTAACTTTTACTTTGTAAAAGTCAAAGTATATTCTCCATTTTGTTCAGTAATATTGACATTATATCCTTGCTTTTTGCCATAATTACTCACGTTTTCTTTAGCTGTAGGGCTATCTACTATCATTTGATATTTATTTTCTTTGCTCATCATTGCTTTGCTAAGCATAATCACAGGTTCTGGACAAGAAAGTCCTCTTGCATCTAAAATTTCCATAAATCTAAACTCCCTCATTATTTTGATTTAATACTAAATGTGTTAAAATATGCTATGAATATCGTTACAACTAGACCGATAACTACTGCAATTTGACCATTTACTGTTGGACCATTGCCACTAGAAGCCAAACCAAAATTATGTGCAAAAGCTGCTCCGATAATTAAACCTAAAACAGTGATAGCACTATCAGAATTGCCTTCACCTGCTAAGACTAATTGACGCAATGGACAACCGCCAAGTAATACACAACCAAAACCAGCTAATAACATACCTAAGAAATTCCAAATTCCATCTGTATGTGCTATTGGTTGTTTATCAAAACCTAAATTAAAATATGATACATCTGTGATATTGGTAAGTATTAAATTGCAAATAAACGCACTCACTAAAATAGCAATAAAACCTAATAATAATCTTGATTGACCAAATAAAATTATATCTCTTATGCCACCAACCATACATAAACGCGTACGTTGAGCCAACATACCTACAACAATACCTGCACCTAAGCTAATAGCTAAAGCTGCATGTTTACCACCTGGTGCAGAAGCACTTTCCGTAAAATGAATAAATACTGGTGCTGTAAGTAAAAATACTAATAAAACTACAGCGATAATTGGTAAAATACTACCTTCTAATTTAGGCAATTTATATGTTCTTTTTAAACTATATCCTTTATTTAAGAAAAATACTCCTGCCATAATACCAGCGATAAATCCTACTAAGCCAAAAATAGCATTTAAATCTCCACCTGCTAAACGCAATATCATTCTAAAAGGACAACCTAAGAACATCAAACAGCCAATCATCACGAAAAATGCCAATATAAAACGTGTTAATGGAGAACTGCCACCTTTAGCATTAAATTCATTTTTAGCCACAGCAATTATAAAACTACCTAAAATCAAACTGATAATCTCTGGTCGAATGTATTGAACTGTTGCTGTGGAATGTAAACCTAAACCGCCTGCTGTATCACGTAAAAAACAAGCAATACAAAAGCCCATATTCATAGGATTACCAAAATAAACTAAACAAGATGCTATAATACCTATAATTCCCCCTGAAAGTATAATCATCATACTTTCATTCTTTTGCATAATATATGCCTCCCTTTCTATGTATATGCACAATGCGTTTATCATAGCATCTAAACTTAAGCTATGTCTAATTTAATTTATTAATATTTTTCATCTATTTATCAAAATTCATAATAAATGAGGTTTTTATCATGCATAAAATTTATCTAGATAATGCTAGTACATCATTTCCGAAACCACCTTCAGTAGCTAAAGAAGTCTATAATTTTCTTGCTCATAATGCAGTGAATATCAATAGAGGTTCTTATAATAATGCTTATTCTGTTGAAGAAATAGTTTTTGAAACAAGAGAATTATTAAAAGATTTATTTCATGCTACAGATAGTAAAAATGTAGTCTTCACCAAAAATATAACAGAAAGTTTAAATATATTATTAAAAGGCTTTTTAAAACCAAATGATCATGTAATAATTTCTTCTATGGAGCATAATGCTATTATGCGTCCTTTAACTCAATTAACTAAACAAAATATCAGTTATACTCAAGTTCCTTGCCATATAGATGGAACATTTCCTTTGGCAAAATTATCTGATTGTCTACAAGAAAACACTAAGCTCATCATTGTAACTCATGCTAGTAATGTATGTGGAACAATCTTACCTATTGAACAAATTGGTATATTTTGTGTCAAACATAATTTAAAATTCATGGTAGATTGCGCTCAAACTGCTGGTATTTTGCCCATTGATATGCAAAAAATGCATATTGATGCTCTAGCTTTCACAGGTCATAAAGGTTTATTAGGTCCACAAGGAATAGGTGGCTTTATTCTATCTGAAGATATGATTAAACAAATTGAACCGTTAATCAGTGGTGGTACAGGTAGTATCAGTCATACAGAAGAAATACCTCAATTTATGCCCGATAGATTTGAAGCTGGTACTTTAAATCTTCCTAGTATTATTGGACTACATGCGAGCTTACAATGGTTAAAAAAAATTACTATCGCCAAAATCCATGAACATGAAAATATGTTGACAAACTATTTTTTGCAACAGATACAACAATTAGACCCTGATGAAAAATATATTCGCCTTATTGGCAAAAAAGATATTCTTATGCGTACAGGCGTAGTTTCTATCCAAGTCTTAAATCATGAATTATCACAAATTGCCTATGATTTAGATGATAAATTTCAAATTATGACTAGAGTCGGTCTTCACTGCGCCCCACAGGCACATAAAACTTTAGGTACTTTTCCTACAGGCACAATCCGTTTCTCCTTTGGTTATTTCAATACATTAAAAGAGATAGATTTAACTATAGAAGCCTTAATTAAACTCATTTTAAATAAAGATATACAAAATATATAGGATATTAATTATGGAATTTAGACAATTAGAATCTTTCTGTGCTGTTGTTCGTTATCAAAGTTTTACTAAAGCTGCGGAAAAATTATATATTTCTCAACCTACAATCAGCACTCATATTCGTATGCTTGAACAAGAATTTAATTCACGTTTAATCATTCGCACTACTAAAAATATTGAAATCACACCACATGGGAAAGAATTATTTGCATGTGCTCAAAAAATCTTCACATTAAAAAATGATTTAATTCAAAAATGGTCTGAAGAAAATAAAAAAATCATTCGTATCGGCGCTTCTACCATTCCTGCTGATTATATATTACCTGAAGTGTTACCATTATTTTGTCAAAAATATCCCGATATCCAATTGCATATTCATCAAAATGACAGTGGTAATATCTTACAATCTATTTTAAATGGCAAATTCACCATTGGCATGGTAGGCATGAAATCCTTTGAAAAAGAGCTTGATTTTGTTCCTTTTTTTCATGATGAAATCGTGATGATTACTCCTAAACAAGAAAAATTTTTACATTTTTCCCAAAAAGCATTTAATCAAGATGATTTAATCTCTTTATTAAAAAAAGAAACTATTATTTTACGTGAACAAGGTAGTGGCAGTAAAAAACGTTTAGAAAGTTACTTTGAGCAAATCAATCTATCCGAAAAATCCTTAAATATCATAGCTAGATTAAATGACCAAGAGTCCATCAAAAAATTAGTAGCTAGTGGACTTGGCATCTCGTTTATTTCTGCTAAAGCGATCACTGATGCAAATAATTTGCTCACTATAAAATTACCTGAAAATAGCTTAACTCGCAGTTTATATTTTGCTTATCATAAAGACTATATCTTAAAAGAACATATCTTATCTTTTATAAAATTTGTACAAAATTTCTATGCAAAAAAATAAAATAAACGATATAATACTATACAAGATTAAATATAGAGAGGGTTAGTATATTGAAAATAAAAATATTGACAAATATGGCAATGCTTGTAGCTTTGTCTTTGATTTTAGTAATGTTGATTAATTTCCCGATTTTGCCTGCCGTTCCATTTATGAAATATGACCCTGCTGATATTCCTATTCTCATTGGCAGTTTTCTCTTTGGCCCTATGGGTGGTGTAATCCTGACAGCAATTGTTTCTATTTTACAAGGTCTATTCATCAGTGGTGATGGTGGTCCAATCGGTATCGTCATGCATTTTTTAGCTACAGGTACTTTTGCTTTTATTGCCGGATTTATTTATCAACGTACAAAAACAAAACGTTCTGCTGTTGTCGGTTTAATCTGCGGAGCTTTAAGTATGACTTGTGTTATGGTCATCTGTAATTTATTATTAACACCTATTTTCTTAGGCGCACCTATGGAAAAAGTTATTGAACTACTTTTACCTGCCATCATACCTTTTAATTTGATTAAAGCAAGTATAAATGCTTTAATAACTTATTTCATTTATAAACCTATATCAAATTTTGTACATCGCAATATTTAAAAGGAGCTTTAAATTTGACTGTAATTACTACTATTCGCAAAGTAACAATTGATTTAGAAAATAAAGCTAAACAAATTGCTAAAGATTTATCCATTCCCTATGTTACAAGAAATAATCTCGGCATTGATAAAATAAAACAACAAGAGAATGCAGATACTGTAATCGTTGTAAAAAAAGATAAATTAGTCTTAGATTTACCTACAGGCGAAATGTTTTTTCACCCTAATATGGCTCAAGTTCGCATGAAACGTTTACGCTGTGGTGATATTGACAATATGCTTGAAGCTATGGGAGGACGAGAATTTTTACAAAATAAAACCATCTTAGATTGCACTTTAGGTTTTGCCTCTGATGCAATTATCAGCTCATATGGTGTAGGCCCTAAGGGTAAAGTCATCGGTCTTGAAGTCAATCCTTTAATCGCTCTAATCGTCAAAGATGGACTAAAGACTTATCTACCTACTAATTATGATTTAAAATCTGCTATGGATAATATCACTGTTATTAATCAAGATTATTTAAGTTTTCTTAAAGAACAAGAAGATAATAGTTTTGATGTCATCTATTTTGACCCTATGTTTCGCCATGCACTCACAGACAGTAAAAGTCTAAATCCACTTCGCCAATTAGCAGATATGAGAGCTGTTAGCCACGAAGCATTAAATGAGGCTAAACGCGTTGCTAAATATCGCATAGTCTTCAAAGAAAATAGTCGCAGTCTTGAATTTTCTCGCCTTGGTTTTACTAAAATCTGTGGTGGTAAATACGCTCCTATTCACTATGGAGTAATTGATTTAAACTAAAAATATAAAAGACCTAAGCTTATATGGATTTTCCCATATATCTTAGGTCTTTTTTCTATTCTTTAAACAGTTCTAATTGTTTTATCTCTTTAAAATGATATTGACGATATTTTCGTTCTGATAAAGCCCTGCTCAATCTTTTACTATCATAAATTCTAATATATTTCTGAGCAAAAATATTTGGCAATGCCACACCTACAGCTATTGCTAAAATTATCAAAGTAGCATTTACACCACTTTGAAACGCTTGTAAAAAATTGCTTACATCTAAAGTATCAATATCAATTATATTAAATAACAAACGATACATTAAAATACCTGGCATCAACGGAATAACTGATGGTATCGTAAGCACATGGCTAGGCACATGAAACCAATGCACAGCCCTCAAAGCAATAATACTTACTACCATTGCTCCTAGCAATGTTCCAATCGGCAAACCAACACCTAAAAAATCCATAGATAATGTACGTACACAGACAGAAATCACTCCACCTAGACCGACTACCCATAATAAACGTGGCGGAACATTAAACATGGTAGAAAAACCAGCAGCTGCTATAAAAGCTGATATTACATAAACAATATATGCTTGATGATTTACTGTCGATAAATGTGTAAAATCTTCTACACTGAATAATTTTATAGCAAAAATTATACCAAAAGTCATACTACCGACCATCAGCAGAGTATTCATAGCTCTTGTTATGCCAGCTGTAATATAACAATCGAGCATATCTTCTAAAGCATTGACCATAGGCACACCTGGAACGATAAAAATAGCACATGCCAACATAGTGTACCATGAAGTATCTGTAAACGGCAAAAAATGCGTAAAATATGCTATTACTGTAGCTGTAAATGAAGATAATACAATTGCCATATAAGGATTTATACCAATTTTTAAACATTGACTGCGCACAAAAAAGCCAATAAATGCTGCTAGTGCAGTATATAATGATGCCATGATATCACAGCCAAACATTTTACCTACACCACCGCAAGCCAGCGCTGCTCCAAGATTAATAATAAAAGTCGCGTATTTGCTTTTTTTACTTTCTACTTTTTTTAATTCAGCTTCAAATTGCTCAATAGTATAATCTCTTTCGATTGCCTCCCATGTCATTTTACTAACTTCTAAAATCACATTCATATCAACATTATGCTGATAACATTTTTGCAATTTCGTCATATGATAATTGCCAACGCTCACACTGACCATCAACGTAGTATAGGTAACATGAATATGCAATTGGTCGCCAAAAATTCCCGCATAAGCGGCTGTTCGTTGCATAGTTCGCACAATCCTGCTCGTATCTGCTGAATTTTCCATCATCAAACGACCTACATGCAAAATCAAATGAACTTTTCTTGTCAGTTCTAAATAATTTTCATCTATATTATATGGTATGCTTTTAGAAATTGGTACGTTCTTCATCAGTATAAATGCCCTTCTTAATCATAAAATAAATATCCTATTCTATTATAATATCAATCTAAGATAATAGTACATACAAAATTATATTTATTTCAAATATCACTCAAATCAATATAAGACCTCAAGAAATTGCAAGGATTTTATTTAAATTCAGCGAATTATATACTAAACGATATTGTTTATTTTAAATTTAGAAAAGAGGGATTATATGCAAATCTACATTCAAGTAAAACAACTCGGCAAACGCAAAGCTAGTATTGAAGCACAAAAATTTATTATCGAAGACTCCCTTTTTACTGTACATGATTTACTTTATGACATCGTAACTAAACAAGTAGACAAATTCAATCATCGTGCTATTAGCAATATAGATGGTGAACCTACCTTATTAAATTATTTATCGTTAACTCAAATAGAAAATCAATCGCCTTCTGGAAAAATATCCTTTAATCTAGATTATCGCCAACAAAAACAAGACATTCAATCAGCTTTTGATAATGTTATTATGGCTTTTAATGATGGATTATTTCGTATATTTTTAAACGATAACGAACTATCTTCCCTAGAAGAAAAAATCAATTTACAAGAAAATGACAAATTAACTTTTATCCGCTTAACCATGTTATCAGGAAGAATTTGGTAAACTTTTTCGTAAAATTAGAAAGGATTTTTATTATGTGTTTAGATAGATGGTTCAATAATAATAAAGAATTTAAAAATAAAATAATAGCTGAACTTGCAAAGTTAAAAAATAAACTTTCTACAACGCAACAAAATATTTATGATATTTATTTAACTGAATTACAAGTAAAAACTAGATATAATTATTATTACGCTTCTTTTTCCTTAGAAGAAAGGCTCTCTAATCACCCTTTATATCTACATTGGCAAAAAATTTTACCTGAAGTATTAACAAAGCCTATATCTTCTTATTTTTCTGATGATGAAAAAATTGTATTGCAGACCATCTTAGGCAAAGACAAAGCAAATTTATTTTTCTTAGCCCTAGATAATTTAATGGATTACCCTTATCAAACTAACTGGTATAGACGCACACTACGTTCTCACCAATCACATCTATATTTAAGTCGCATGTTCGATGTATTAAATGAATTTTTAATCTATCGCAATACTCAATTAACGCCTCTAGAAAAATTAAAACTATCTTGTAAACCTATCGATGAAAATAATTTACCACTACAAGATTATATTTATTTACAAAGTTTTGGTATTTATGTTCTAGCTGCTGAAATTGACAACAACAATACACAAACAATTAAATTAATTGAAGATATCATCTTAGGTGATAATCAAGTTGCTTTTCTTTCTTATGGTTTAATCAATTCCATAGTAAAAAGTCATAATCAGCATCTGCATAAATTATTAGGTGATTTACTCTTAGCTGGACGATTGCAAGAAGGATTGCGCCAATCCATCACTGAAAATATGGATAATGGCACAGTAGAAGCTTTTTTAACCCTATTAAAAGTAATCGAAGAAAATAATTTAATTCGCTATGCATCTGTAAAAAGAGCTATAGCCACATGGACAAGTCTAATTGATATTGATAATGCTGATAAAATCACAAAAAAAGAAATCGCTTCTTTCTCTAAATTTTTAACGAACGAACAGCTTCGCCATCAATCACTCAATAGCCAAAATCCTGTGGAAATTTATTTAGCTCTATGGTCATATGCTTTTTATAATGTAGAAACAACTATACCATTTATCCTTGATTTATTTAAAAATGGTCAAAAACATCAAAAACTAGTCGCTGGTTATTTCTTAAATGTAATCAATGATAATCAAATAATTTTTAAATTACGTTATGAATTAGTTACTCAATACAATTTAACAGAAGATAATCTCTCCTTAATAGCTATATTATTCCGTTTAAAATTAAAAGATACAGCTTATAAAAATTTCCTTAATCATAATTTCAGCTCCACACAGCTAACAGATTATTATTATAAATTAAAAGCTTTATCGCAAAATTTACCTAAAGAAAAAATTTTCTCGCCTTGCGTTTTCCCATGGCATACTGAAATTCTAAACTTAAGTGATGTTTTGATTGAAATGGCAGATATTAGTTACTATCTGGCTTCTGACGAATTATTAGATGATTTTTGCAGTGAAATTTCTCGACTTGATACTTTTTGGCGCGATAATTATTTGAAAAAATTATATACTACTCCTAAAACTCTAACTCAACGCCAATTAGTATTTTGCCTATTAGCTGATAGAAGTGAAGCCACACGCAAAGAAAGCTATAACATCATCAATAAACTCGCCATTTCTAAAGATGAATATGACCTTCTCATATCCATGCTCAAATATAAATACAGTGATTTACGTCAAAATATCATTCGACTCTTATTAAAACAGCCTGAAAAACAATTACTTGATACTTTAAAAATTTTATTGAGCGATAAAAAAGGCTATATTCGCCTTGCTGGTTTAGATATATTATTGCAATTGCAAAAAAATCCTCATAATCAAACCCTATTTAATACTGCCAAATCATATCTTTGTACACTTACTAACCCTACAACTAATGAACAAATCTTAATTTCGCAAATAAATGATAGCTATGATAATGACCCTACTATTAAAGAATTATCGTATGATACTACATTAAAAACTCAACTTGCACTATCTGAAGTAAACAATTCTTTAAAAATAACAGATATTTATCCGCTTTCACATCAAGAATTATTCCAAATACTAGAAGATTTATCTAATTTTTACGAAAAACATAAAATGCTTTCGTATAATCCTTTGTATGGCAGTGAAATCCTTTTAGATAATGATTTTAGACGCATTTCTTGGGAAGAAAAATTTAATTTATATAAATATCCTTATCCTAATCTTTGGCAGGATTTTTATGCTCAATATATCAAAACACCCGCTAAACTTTATCAATTATATCTATTTATATCATTGAATTATTTCGATATAAATTCACCATTTAAAGATGTAATAACTAATACATTCAATGACAATTCAATTTGTCTAAAATCCAAATATATACAAACTAAATTAAATAATTATCCTCGTATAGAAAGCTTAGCCACTATCATTGAAAATCTCTATGAATATTATGTTCCACAAAAATACTGTTTTGAAGTTGCTAAATTCTGGGCTTTACGTCATTTAGAAAAATTTGATTTTAATAAAGTTATAGCTAAACAAAATAAAATGACTATTTCTTTCTTAACGCAATATCATTATGGTAGTAAATCTGTTGGTTGTACTTTCATTCTTATGCCACTTTTAAATAACTATAATGACGATATTAGTTTTAAAGAAAGCTTCATTTTACTGTATAATCTCTACACTAAATACAAATATGAAATTTATTTGCCTATATATAATTTCCTTCGTGCTAAGCAAATGAATTTAATCGCCGAAGATGAACTTTATATCGATATTTTCCAACGCTCATCAGAACAATTATCTTCAAAACTCAATCAATTATCTTCTTTATTTGAAGACAATTTTTCAACTTTAGCTTTTAGTGATTTTTCTGCTGAAAGACCAACAATAAAACAAGATTTACTACTTTATAGCCAAAATTTTGCTGATATCATCATATCTCAAATTTTATCCATTGAATTAAAACGCGGTGATTTGCCTACTAAATACACTAAATTAATAAATAATATTAAACAAATAAAAGGCATTCATTATTTTGTTGATATTTTAACAGCATTAGGTAAAAGTAAATTAAAAAATATTTCTTATCTTTGGTCTGAAGTAACTAATAAAGATAGCATCTTTTCTTATCTATTAAGTATTTGTAAACCTAAAAAAGATGAAACAGCTAAAGATTTAAAAGCGTATCTAAAAGATAAATCTATCTCTAATCTTCGTTTAATCGAAGCTTGTATGTTCTCACCTTCATGGATACCATTAGTGGATAAAATTTTGAAATGGAAAGGATTTGTCAGCGGTTGCTATTATTTCTTAGCACATATGCGTTATGCTGATAAAAAATTAGCTGCTACCTTTGCTAAATACACGCCTATTTCCATTGAAGATTTACGTGATGGAGCTTTTGATTTGGATTGGTTTAAATCATGCTATAAACAATTAGGTAAAGAACGTTTTGCTATTTTATATGATGCAGCTAAGTATATCTCTGAAGGAAATGCTCATACGCGTGCTAGAAAATACGCTGACGCTACTAATGGTTTATTCTCCGCTGATGAAGTCAAAGCACAAATAATTGAAAAACGCAACAAAGATTTATTGATGGCTTACGGATTAATCCCACTTTCTAAGAGCGGTAAAATCACTAAGACTGCACAAAAAGAAATGCTCAAACGTTATATATTCATTCAGCAATTCCATAAAGAAAGTAAAAAATTTGGCTCACAAAGACAATCTAGTGAAAACTTAGCTTGCAAAATTGCTCTAAATAATTTAGCAAGAAATGCTCATTTTTCTGATACTTTCCGCTTTGTCTTAAATATGGAAACACAATTAATCAAAAATCAGCAACAATATTTTGAGCCTAAAGAGCTAGAAAATATTTCTATTTATTTACAAGTAGATGAATATGGTAAAACTTCTATTATTTGTCAAAAACAAAATAAACAATTAAAATCTATACCTAGTAAAATCAAAAAAGAACCATATTATCTTGCTTTAAAACAAGCCAAAAATGAATTTATTGACCAATATCGCCGTTCAAAAATTATGTTTGAACAAGCTATGGAAAATTCCACTTTATTTTTGGCAGATGAAATCACTTTGCTCAATCAAAATCCTATATTAAAACCATTGCTTCAAAATCTAGTATTTATTCATGATAATGATATAGGCTATTTCCACGATAATAGCTTAATCTCACCTACAAAAGATATCATCAAATTAAATGCTGATGATAAAATTCGTATCGCTCACCCTATAGATTTATATAAAAACAATCTATGGCATATATATCAGCAAGATTTATTTACACGTCAAATCAAACAGCCATTCAAACAAATTTTCCGTGAATTATATTTAAAAATAGATGATGAGTTAAATTCTGCTCAATCTCATCGTTATGATGGTTATCAAATCCAACCACAAAAAACGCAAGCTGTTTTAAAAACTCGTAATTGGATTGCTAGCTATTATGAAGGTCTACAAAAAGTATATTATCAAGAAAATATCATTGCTACTATTTACGCTGCTGTTGATTGGTTTACTCCTGCCGATATTGAAGCTCCTATACTTGAATATGTATCATTTTATGATCGCAAAACTTTCAAAGATATTTTAATTAAAGATATTCCTGATATTATTTTCTCTGAAGTTATGCGTGATGTAGATTTAGCTATCAGCATTGCTCATGTAGGTGGCGTAGACCCTGAAACAAGTCATTCTACAATACAGATGCGCAAAGCTATCTTAGAATTTACTTTACCACTCTTTAAATTAAATAATGTTTCCTTAAATGATAATTTTGCTATCATCAAAGGAAATTTAGCTGATTATTCCATTCATTTAGGTAGCGGTCTTGTTCATCAAATGGCAGGAGCTGAAATCGCTATTTCTGTTGTTCCTTCCCAACATCGTGGTCGCCTATTTTTACCATTTGTTGATGAGGACCCTAAAACAGCCGAAATCATCACCAAAGTATTGCTCTTTGCCAAAGACAATGACATCAAAGACCCATTTATTTTAAATCAAATAAAAGTAGTTAAATAAAGCGAAAAAACTGTACTAAAATCATGAATTGTTTAGTACAGTTTTTTCTATTTTATCTATGCTCTTTTTGATTTAGTTCTTACCAAAAACATCAATTTATCTTCTTTTAACTTATTAATATAATTGCGGAAAAAGATATTAGGAATTGCCACACCAACAGCTATTGCTAATAATATCAAAGTTGTATTAACACCATTGTTCAAAACATGATGATAATTCATATTATCCACATTTTCTAAATTAATAATGCTAAATAATAAACGATACATAAAAACACCTGGAATTAAAGGGATTACAGACGGAATAGTCAATACATGACTAGGTGCATGTACTATATGTACAGCTTTTAACGATAATAAACTGACTATAACAGCACCTGCAAGCGAAGCTGTTGCTTGTGAACAATCATATTCTAACATTAAAAAGTTGCGTACACCCACTGAAATTATCGCTCCACAGGCAACTACAATTAACAATCTAGGTGGCATATTAAAAATAGTTGCAAAACCTATAGCAGCTACTGAGGCTGCAACAGCACAGACTAAAAAGGAGTTAGAAGAAATGCTCAAGCTTGTAAAATCTTGAACTACACATAATTTTATGGCAAAAGCTATGCCAAAAGTCATACTTCCTATCATCAATAAAGTATTCATCGCTCTTGTCATTCCTGCTGTAATATAATTATCCACTAAATCATCTATCGCATTAATCAAAGGAATTCCCGGCACGATAAATAAACTACAAGCAATGAGTGGATGCCATGGCGTATTAGTTGGCATAAAATGTATAAAGTATGCACAAATAGTTGCTACGAAAGCAGAAATAGCTATTGAAGCATATGGATTGAATTTTAATAAATTGCATTTCATTCTCGTCCAATAACCTATCATCGCACAAATAGAAGTGTAGATAAATGCAAAAAAATCACCACCAAATAATAGGCTAAAGCCACCACAAGCTAGCCCTGCACTAATCATCACTAAAGGCTTTTTATAATATCTTTTACGCAAACAAATAAATCTCAGTTCTTTTTCAAATTCATATAAAGAATAATCTTGCTCAATAGCTCGCCAGGATAATTTACTAATTCCAGAAATTGCTGTCATATCTACTCCATGTCTATAACATTTTTGGAAATTAGTAATAGATTTGTCCCCTGTATTGATATTTACCATTATTGTCGTAAAAGTAATATGAATTTGTAATCTTCGCTCTGGTATTTTCATAAATACGCCCACGCGTTTCATATTGCGTACAATACGATTTGTATCAGCTCCACTTTCCATTAAAACTTTGCCCACACGCAAAATCAATTGTATTTTTCGTTCAATCTCCTTATCTTCTTTCAAATTTTTTAAATTATTATGTTCTAAATAATCATTCATCTTCCCTAACCTCTATAACTCTATCATTCAATTTTCTATTACCAAATAGCATAAATATGATGATTTTATAATTATATCTCCTTCATCATCTGCTATATTTATATTATTATGCAAAGTAATATTAAATTCAAATACAGCTTTGTTATTCAATCTATAATTAAAATGCATTAATAAAATTAAATAAAGAGCTATTGACTATGGTGTTATACCATAGTTTATACTTGAAATAAGAAGTAATATTTTTCTATTTTAAGAAAGGATTTGTTATTATGGTTACGAAAAAATATTGCTGGTTAATGTTATTGCTAGCAATTATTTTGGAAATAACAGGTACAGCTTTAATGAAATTTTTTGCCATAAAAGGTGGTATGGAAGGTTATATCTTAATGCTTTTATTTATATTTTGTTCCTATTTTGCATTAAGTAAAGCCATTGTAAAAATTCCCATCAGTACTGCTTATGCTATTTGGGAAGGTATAGGCTTAATCGGCACAGCTACTGTGGCTTATTTTATTTTTAATGAAGACTTATCTTTATTAAAAGTTTTAGCTTTTATAGTAATTTTAAGTGGTTTAATCATGATAAAAAAAGGAACTTATACTGTTTCAAATAAATAATGGAGTTGAATATTATGTCAGACGGTACGATTGGTACTTTATTGATTATTGGTTCTGTATTTTTTGATGTACTAGCAAATATTTGTCTAAAAAAATCTCAAGGATTTAAATATAAATTATATGGATTTTTGGCAATCAGTTTAGTTGGATTTGCCTTTTTATGTTTAGCTTACGCTATCAGCATCATGGATTTAAGCATTGCTTATGCCTTATTTGGTGCTTGTGGTTTACTTTTAACTACAATTATTGATAAATTATTTTTCGGTCTACGCATCAAGCCTTTGGGAATTATTGGCTTAATGACGATGATTACTGGTATTGTTTTAATAAAAATGATTTAAATAAATAAAACCACTATTTAGTATGAAATTATATCTTTAAAATTATACTATAATAGTGGTTTTATTTATTCACGTCATTGACCAATTTTATCAAAATCTTTTCGTGGTCTAACTACAGGTTTTTCATCAGCATAACCCAATAATGCAATATAAGCTATTATTTCACCCTTTTTATTTAACCAATGTTTTAATTCTGGATATACAAAGAAAATATCTCCTATCCATAAACTTCCTAATCCTAAATTGTTAGCAGTTAATAACATATTTTCAATACTTGCACATATTGCTTAAATATCACAAATTTCAGCAATATGTTCCTCAAAACTCAAGAATTTTCTATATTCTTTAGATAATGTATTTATTACAAAAATAAGTACTGTAGCTTCTTGCATAATTTTAAAACTATTTTAAGCACTATTGGTATAGTTAACATAATTAGGTAATAATGATTGCATTAATTCCCTAGTCATTCCTTAATTTAAAATCTGCATACATTCTTGTTTTGATTTATCCATAACCACTATAAAATACCATGGTTGTCTATTCTTAGCAGAAGGAGCTTATCGTCCAGCTTCTAAAATTTTTTAATTAAATCTTTTGTTACTTATTCTGCTTAAACTTATGTATACTTCTCCTATTTTCAATATCAATTATCATAGATATTCACCTTCTTATTATATAAAAATAACCACTATCTAATAAAAAAATTGGGCTAGATAGTGGTTATTTTTATTTTTCTTGTAAAGAATCCCATAATAATAAAATATTATTACCTACTTCTGCATAAAAACGAATACTTTTTGTTTGTTTTCTTTCTTCCCAAGCTACATGGTTTTTTGATTTTTCCTGTGCATATTTTTCTTTAAAAACTTTTAACATTTTATCATTAAACTGTACATCAATCATCATATTATATCTTTGAAAATTTTTATCTACTAAAATATAATGATTATCTAATACTTTTAAATTATATTTTTTCTCAATTAAATCAACATAACCTTTTGGTAATTTATAATCCATATCTTAAAAATCCTTTCTTCATTTATAAATAAAGGCGTAATCCCTAAGGATACGCCTTTATTATTCATTTTAAATCAAATGGAGATAAGTTTCTTAAACTGTTTTCATTAATATCAGCATTAGCAAATTTATCTATCAACTGTTGCACTGCTAGTGTTGCAGATAATTTTCCATTAATTACATCTTCTTCAATTTTTCCTTTGTTTTTTATAATCTCTGGACAACGATAAAATAAATTATGCAAATGTTCTTCTATCATAGTATACACCCAAGAAATCGTTTGTTGTTTTCGACGTTCCTTCAAAACACCATTAGCAAAACCTTGTTTCATAAAAACTTTCACAACATTTTGCCAAAAATCCATAATTCCTTCACCTGTATATGCTGAACAAGTATAAGCATGTGTAGTCCAGTGCTCTGTTGCTTGTCGCAAAAATTGCAAAATATGTTCATATTCTGCACGAGTCACCAATGCTCTTTGCTTATTATCTCCATCAGCTTTATTTACTAAAATAGCGTCAGCTAATTCCATAACACCTTTTTTCATGCCCTGTAATTCATCACCAGCACCTGTTAATACAACTAAAAGGAAAAAATCTACCATAGAACGTACTGTCGTTTCACTTTGTCCTACGCCTACCGTTTCCACTAAGATTGTATCATAACCAGCAGCTTCACATAAAAGTAATGTTTCTCTACTTTTACGTGTTAATCCTCCCAAAGTACCTCCAGATGGTGATGGTCGAATAAAAGCATTTGGCTCTCTTGATAACTGCTCCATTCTAGTTTTATCCCCTAAGATACTACCACGTGTAACTGTACTAGATGGGTCTACTGCTAATACTGCTACTTTATGCCCTTGTTGACATAATTTAGTTCCTAAAGCTTCAATTAAAGTAGATTTACCTGCACCTGGTACACCTGTAATTCCAATTCGCATAGATTTTCCAGTATATGGTAAAATTTTTTGAATTACTTCTTGTGCCATAGCAAAATGTACACTTGCATTACTTTCAATTAAAGTAATAGCTCTTGATAAAATCATACGATTTCCAGCTAAAATACCTTTAACATAATCATCTACTGTTAATTTTACTCGTTTAACTATTTTGGGTTTATTTACATGATGTTCAGTTTTATTTTGCTCACTCATACCATCATGTCCACCTTCTACACCTCGCATAACTCTACAGGCAAATTTATCATCATTATTATCAGGTCTCCATGAAGGCTTATACGTATCAGTCATAACATCAGTCCTCCAGACGTTTGTTAAGAAGCTCCAATACTTTTTTTGCACAAACAGGAATTATCGTACCTGGTCCAAAAATGGCAGCAGCACCATGTTCATATAAGAAATCATAATCTTGAGCAGGTATTACCCCACCAATTACTACCATGATATCTTCACGACCACGTTTTTTCAATTCTTCAATGAGTTGTGGCATTAAAGTTTTATGACCAGCTGCCAAGGAACTCATACCTACAATATGCACATCATTATCAACAGCATCTTGAGCAGCTTCTTCTGGTGTTTGGAATAATGGACCAATATCAACATCATAACCCATATCAGCAAAAGCAGTAGCAATTACTTTTGCTCCACGATCATGACCATCTTGTCCCATTTTAGCAATATAGATACGAGGACGACGACCATATTCCACTTCAAACTTATCTGTCATATCACGAACTTCTTTAATAACATCATCATCACTAAATTCACTACTATATACACCAGATATAGAACGAATAATTGCTTTATGTCTACCACAAACTTTTTCTACTGCATCAGAAATTTCCCCTTTAGATGCACGTGCTCTTGCTGCTTCTACAGCTAATTCTAATAAGTTACCTTCACCTGTTTCCATAGAACGAGTGATAGCTTCAAGACAAGAACGAACTTTGTCATTATCACGATTTGCACGTAATTTTTTAAGTCTTTCAATCTGAGCTAAACGAACTGCTGTATTATCAACTTCTAAAATATCAAGTGGATCTTCTTTATCTAAGCGAAGATAATTTACGCCAACAATTTTTTCACTACCAGAGTCAATATGAGCTTGACGACGTGCTGCTGCTTCTTCTATACGCATTTTAGGCAGACCTGTATCAATTGCTTTAGACATACCGCCGAGAGCTTCAATTTCTTGAATATGTGCCCAAGCTTTTTTAATGAGTTGATTTGTTAAAAATTCTACATAATACGAACCACCCCATGGGTCAATTACCTTACATACTTTAGTTTCATCTTGAATGTATAATTGCGTATTACGAGCAATACGAGCTGAAAAGTCTGTAGGAAGAGCTATAGCTTCATCTAGTGCATTTGTGTGTAAAGATTGTGTATGACCAAGAGCTGCTGCCATAGCTTCAATACAAGTTCGAGTAATATTATTAAATGGATCTTGTTCTGTAAGACTCCAACCAGAAGTCTGAGAATGTGTACGTAAAGCCATAGATTTTGTCTTTTTAGGATGAAAAGAATTGACAATTTTAGCCCAAAGCATACGACCAGCACGCATTTTAGCAATTTCCATGAAATAATTTTTCCCCATAGCCCAAAAGAAAGATAATCGTGGTGCAAATTGGTCAATGGTTAATCCATGTTCTGTACCTGTACGCAAATATTCAAGACCATCAGCTAATGTATAACCTAATTCAATATCTGCTGTTGCACCTGCTTCTTGCATATGATAACCAGAAATAGATATACTATTAAATTTAGGCATATATTTAGAAGTATACTCAAAAATATCACCAATAATTCTCATTGAAGCTGCTGGTGGATAAATATAAGTATTACGTACCATGAACTCTTTTAAAATATCATTTTGAATAGTACCTGCCATAACAGCTTTATCTACACCTTGTTCTTCACCAGCCAAAATATAAAAAGCCATGATAGGAAGTACTGCACCATTCATAGTCATGGATACTGACATCTGATCAAGTGGAATGCCTTTAAATAATATTTCCATATCTAAAATAGAGTCAACTGCTACTCCTGCTTTACCAACATCTCCTACTACACGAGGATGGTCTGAATCATAGCCTCTATGTGTTGCTAAGTCAAAAGCAATAGATAAACCTTTTTGCCCAGCTGCAAGATTTCTACGATAAAAAGCATTTGATTCTTCTGCTGTAGAAAAACCTGCATATTGTCGTACTGTCCATGGTCTTGTTACATACATAGTTGCATATGGACCACGCAAAAATGGTGGAATACCTGCTACAAAATCTAAATGATTACAATCTTTATAAACATTTTCATCATAAAGTGGTGCTACATCTATTTGCTCCATAGTGCGATAAAAATTTTCCTCAAAAGATTTTCCAGTTTCTGCTTTTAAACTTTCTTTCCATTTAGCAAAAGCGACCTCACTCTGTATTGCTTGCTGAAAAGGAATTTGTGTAAAATCTGGTATTTTAGACATTATTCAATCATCCCCTTTTCTTTTTGCATACGAAGTAAAGTTTCATAGCAATTAGAACGAACACTTATATAATCGTCCATACCCGCTTCATCGCATGCTTTTTTTAATTCTGGTGTTGGTGCACCTGCTAAAAAAACTTTCATACTAGGTTTTACAGCCTTAATACCAGAAGTAACAGCTGGTGCGAGTTCTGGATAAGTTGCATCTGTAGAACAAACAATAGCTACATCAGCATTTGAATCAACAGCTGCTTGTACAGCTTCTTCTACTGTTGGAAAACCATTATTAGTAAGTACATTAAATGCTGCTACTTGCATAAATGAAGTAACAAAATCTGCACGCGCTTTATGCTGTGGAATAGGTCCCATATTAGCAAGGAAAATATTTACATTTTCCCCTGTTTTTTCTAGATACTTTTCTGTGCGATGACGAAGTTGTTCATATCTTTCAGTCCAGCGATGTGGCAAAATAGCTTCTATAACTTCACCTGTCGCCTCTCCTGTAAGTGCTGTAGATATTTCACCTAAAGTGGCACCCGCTTTAATAGTCTGTTTAACTGTATTTATTAATGAACCATGTTCACTAAAATCACGTTTACCAATTTCCGATAATAATAATTTAACATAATCATTATCACGTACTTTTACATTAACTTTAAGTGCCATTTTTCTATCTGCTATAATTTTATCAAAATCAATTTCTGGTACTTCCAATAATTTTTCAGTCATATTTGGATACATATTATTACCAACAGCACGATCTTTTCTTGTTGCTAAATTTTTAAAACGAGCTTGTAATACTTCATTAATAGCTATCTGCACAGTATTATTTTCTAAAGCTTTTATTAAACCACCATGAGCTTCAATTTCTTGAAATTTTGCCCAAGCCTTTTGAGTAAACTCTTCTGTCAATGGTTCAAGATACCAACTACCACCAGCAGGGTCTATTGGTTGAATAAAATTAAATTCATGTTGCTCCATAATTTGAATATTTCGTGCAATACGACGAGAAAATTCATCACTAGGACGTATACAATGGTCAAATGGTTTTACAAACATACCATCCATACCACCAACAACAGCAGAAAATGATTGTGTAGCTGCACGAAGTAAATTTACATAAGGATCATATACTGTTTGACAAAAAGACGATGTACTTACATATATATTAATTTTTTGAGCTATATCATCTCCACCACAATTTTTAACAATTTGAGCCCAAATCATTTTCACACTGCGTAATTTAGCAATTTCCATAAAAAAATTTGCACCTATACTAAAATGAAAACGTAAATGACGACAAAAAGTATTCACATCAATGCCACGTCGTTCCATAGATTTCATATATGTTACAGCTTCATTCATGGCATATGCTACTTCTTGGATATTATTTGCACCACCATTGTGATAAACATCTGTATTTACTACTACAGTCTTTAATTCTGGTGCAAATTTTTCTGCCCAACAAATACTATGAGCCATTTCATCATAATATTCATCAAGAGGTCGTGTAAGCTTTCCATCTAAAGCTAATTCTCCAATAGGATCTGCTGTAATAGCACCATGAAGTTTTTTTAGTGATAATTTTTTCTGTTCACACACCACTGCAACAGCAGAAAGTAATGCTATATTAGAAGCACCTGCATAGATATCAATTTCAAATTTTTCTAAATCAACATCATCTAATAATTTATTTACATCTGATAAAGTCGATAAAGAAACACCAATATCTGCGATTTCTTCTTTATTAGCTGTATCTACATCATAACCTTTACGTGTTGCTGTATCCAAAACTACACTTGCAGCTGTTGAACCTTTTAATAATTCATATTTTACCATTTCATTGGCTTCACTAGGAGTTTTAGCATCACACTCTTGAGCTATTGTCCATGGTTTATATATATAACCACTAGCATTAGCTCCACGTAAATTACTTTCCATTCCTGGATAAGTCTTATTATGAGTTAACCCTTCTAAATCTTCCATACGATAAATAGGGTTTAATGTAATACCTTCATAAGTTTTAGTAAACATACTTTTTTCAAAAGGTTTTCCCTTTAATAATGCCACTACAGCTTCTTTCCATTCTTCATATGAAGGAATTTCAAACTCATCAAAAGTAACAGCAGGAATATCTTGTTCTTGTTGTTCTTCTTGTCGAATTTCTTCGCCAAGTGTTTTATCTTGTTCCATATATAATAATTTCCCTTCTCTACTTCTGCATTTTCATTTAAGGGGATAATTTAATACTATTATTGAATAGTTAATAAATACTCTTATATATCTAATAAATGGTTCGAGTTCCTCCTACCTAGATATTAAATATAAAATTTATAAAAAAGCCATCACTAAATTTAGTGATGGCTGGATTGGTAATATATATTCCCCAAATATTATTTACCATTTTTATTAAATTGTTCAAGTATTTATGCTAATCATAATAATGATTAAATTTTTCAGTAAATTAAACATAATTTACAACAAATTAATATGATACATCGATGGCACTTGCTTAAGATAATCATGAGCCATCTTCATGGATTATCTCTATAAACAGAAAAACCGCTTTTCATAAACAATATATGAAAAACGGTAGAAAATTATAATTAGAATTTACATGTATAAAAAACATATACATTCTACTACATCTCTCCCCGTCTCTCGCAGGTCAAACGACGATGCTTCTTATAGGCAGTTCTTCTGACTCAGTATCATTGCTCACTTCGCCTTCCCAGTTTCCCAGTGACATTCATGAAGTTTGCTCCTCTTTACAGCGGCGGGACCGTGCCGGATTTTAACCGTCTTCCCTATTAAGCATAAATATGCACCTATAAGGTTTCATTATCAACTTGTCGCCTTTATTATACTTTTTATTTTATATATTTGTCAACGATAAATTAAAATAATTTTAAGATAATTATTTTATATAGAGTATTGACACAAATTCTATATAGTGATATTCTAAAAAAGAACTGAATATAGTTCAATGAATCAGGTGTCCATTTGGACTTAATAGGGAATTCAGTACGTAATTTTATTATTAAGCTGAAACGGTCCCGCCACTGTATGAGGGAACTTATCCAAATTTATGTCACTGGGAAACTGGGAAGGCTTGGATATAGTAATGAACTCGAGTCAGGAGAACTGCCTGATTAACAATCACCGTGTGCAATTAATTTATTTTAATTGCCATACCTGCGAGCGATGGGGAGGAGATTAGACAGTAAATTTTAGAATTTACTCAATGTGTCTATTCACCTCTTTTCAAAGCGAAAAGGGGTTTTTTATTTATCGGTTTTACTTTATGTCTTCAGCAAACATAAAGTAATCATTGCTCAAAATTCCAAACTAATCATTATATTGTTGTATTATTATGCTTATAGCATGCTTAAGTATTATCCTAAGCATGCTATTTTTTTCTTATAATTTAATTTTAAAGATAGCTTTTTTTATAGTTTGACTTTGTTGACAAATAATAGCAGTGCGATGAGCATCTTCTGGATAACAAATTAGAAAATCACCTTTGTTAATTAAGTTAACAGTAGCTTTTTCTTCACCTGTTAATTCCACAAAATCGCGATTTTCGTCAAATGATTTTATTTGCATATCATCACAAAAGCTCACATCAATACTTTCTTTGCCTTCAATAATCATATGCACATCAATATATTTTTTATGTGCTTCCCAAAAACGATCTTCACGTTTTACTGTAGCATAGTTTTCGATATTAACAAAAAACTCATCGCCATTTATTTTATAACTACCTTTTTCATATGTAGTTAAATCATGCTCTTTTGCATAAGTAAAACAAGCTTTAATTTTTTCTGTCAAAAAATCATACTTATCTGCGTATTTAAGATTGCCAAAAATCATGTTTATAACCTCTTTTCTTAGTTTATTAAAATAATTATATCATGATATTGAAAAAATATTCTTCTCCATTTATTATTAAATCTAAATATTAATATTATAAGTGAGATGATTTTATGGTACACATACCAAAATTAAATACATTACAAACTGAAAATAAAATTCCCTTTAAAGTAGAAGCACCTTTTGAACCTACAGGCGACCAACCTCAAGCGATTGAAGCTTTAGCTCAAGGCATTCAAAATGGTCAAACATCGCAAGTTTTATTAGGTGCTACAGGTACAGGAAAGACTTTCACTATCGCTAAATTAATTGAAAAAGTCCAAAAACCTACACTTGTTATCGCTCATAATAAAACGCTAGCTGCACAATTAGCTAGTGAGTTTAAAGAATTTTTTCCGCATAATGCTGTAGAATATTTTGTCAGTTACTATGATTATTACCAACCAGAAGCCTATATTGCTCAAACAGATACTTATATCGAAAAAGATTCTTCCATCAATGATGAAATTGATAAGCTTCGCCATTCTGCAACTTGTTCTTTATTTGAACGTCGTGATGTTATCATTGTTGCTAGCGTATCTTGTATCTATGGCTTAGGTTCACCAGAAGATTATTATGATTTAGTCTTATCTGTACGCGAAGGTCAAGAATATCCTCGTGATGATATCTTGCGAAAATTAGTTTCTATCCAATATGAACGCAATGATATAAATTTTGACCGTGGTAAATTCCGCGTTCGTGGCGATGTCATTGAAATTTTTCCTGCTGGTTATAGTGATAGAGCTATCCGCATTGAACTTTTTGGAGATGAAGTCGACCGCATTTTAGAAGTAGATACTCTAACTGGTGAAGTCTATGGTCAACGCAAACATATTTTAATTTATCCTGCTTCTCACTATGTAACTTCTAAAGAACATATGAAAGAAGCTATCGACTCCATACAAGAAGAACTTCAACAGCAATTAAAAATCCTTGAAGATGATAATAAACTCTTAGAAGCTCAACGTTTAAAACAACGCACAAATTATGATTTAGAAACTATGGAAGAGATGGGATATTGCTCTGGCATTGAAAATTATTCACGCCATTTAACAGGCAGAAAAGCTGGCGAAGCTCCTTATACACTTCTTGATTATTTTCCTGATGATTTTTTAATCGTCATTGATGAATCTCATGTTACTATACCACAGATAAAAGCCATGTATGCAGGCGACCGCTCACGCAAAGAATCACTTGTAGATAACGGTTTTCGTTTGCCTTCTGCCTTTGATAATCGTCCTCTACGCTTTGAAGAATTTCTCGATCATATCAATCAGATAATCTATGTTTCTGCTACACCAGCACCATTTGAATTAGCACAAGCAAATCAAGTAGTAGAACAAATAATCCGTCCAACAGGTTTATTAGATCCTGAAATAGAAATTCGCCCACTTGAAGGGCAAATGGACGATTTACTTGGAGAAATAAAAATCCGCACTAAGAAAAATGAACGTGTACTCATCACTACTTTGACTAAAAAAATGGCTGAAAATCTCACTGATTATTTAAAAGAAATGGGTATCAAAGTTCGTTATCTTCATTCTGATATTGCCACTATTGAAAGAGCGGAAATCATTCGCGATTTGCGTTTAGGAAAATTTGATGTACTCGTAGGGATTAACTTATTACGTGAAGGCTTGGATATGCCAGAAGTTTCTTTAGTAGCTATCTTAGATGCTGATAAAGAAGGTTTCTTGCGTTCAGAGACATCTCTCATTCAAACAATTGGTCGTGCTGCTAGAAATGCTCATGGTAAAGTAATCATGTACGCCGACCGCATCACCGATTCTATGCAAAAAGCCATTGATGAAACTATGCGTCGTCGAGAAGTCCAAGATAAATACAATCAAGAACATCATATAACGCCGAAGACAATTCAAAAGAAAATAAAAAATCTCATTGAAACTACTATGGTTGCGGAAGAAAAAGCAAGTTATGATGCTGAAAAACCAAAGAAAAAATTGAAAATGACTGCCAAAGAAAAGAAAAAATTAATACTTTCTTTAACTAAAGAAATGCAAGAAGCTTCTCGCAACTTAGAATTTGAACGAGCTGCTCAAATTCGCGATATCATCTTTGAATTAAACGAAAAAAAATAATTTATTTTATCTATCTATACTACAAAAAAGCACTATAGCATGAAAACTATAGTGCTTTTACTTATTCATCATAAAGATGACAACGTACATATCTATTATTTATCATTTTCATTTCAGGTAATTTTTGTCTACAAATTTCTTTAGCTTTTGGGCAACACGTATTGAATGGACAACCTTTTGGCGGATTTAATGGACTTGGCAATTCACCTTGCAAGATAATTCTCTGTTTATGTTTTTCTTTTTGTGGATCTGGCAATGGAATTGAAGATAACAATGCTTTCGTATATGGGTGTAGAGGATTTGTATATAAATCTTCTGTATCGGCAAGTTCTACAATTTGCCCTAGATACATAACTGCTACTTTTTGGCTGATATAACGCACCATAGCTAAATCATGAGCGATAAATAAATATGTCAAACCTAATTCATGTTGTAATTTTTCTAGTAAATTCACGACTTGTGCTTGAATAGATACATCAAGTGCCGAAATCGGCTCATCGCAGATAATCAGTTTAGGTTCACAAGCAAGTGCTCTAGCTATACCGATACGCTGTCTTTGTCCACCACTGAATTCATGAGGAAAACGGTTTGCCTGCTCTTTACTCAATCCCACTAATTCCAATAATTCATAGATACGCTCTTGTCTTTGTTTTTTATCTGTATATAAATTATGCACAAGCAAAGGCTCTTCAATGATATCTGCCACTGTCATTCTTGGATTTAATGAAGCATATGGATCTTGAAATATCATTTGAATATCTTTTGTCATCTCTTTATTTTGTGAAATATCTTTGCCTGCAAATATGATTTTGCCTTTTGTCGGTTTATATAATCCGATAATAGTTCTGCCTGTAGTTGATTTTCCACAGCCTGACTCACCTACAAGACCTAATGTTTTTCCCTCTTCTATGGAAAAACTAACATCATTTACTGCTTTTAAAATTTGTTTTGGTCTTCCCCAAAAAGAACGCTTCACAACAAAATCTTTATGTAGATTTTTGACTTCTAATAAATTCATCAAAATTCCTCCTTATTCTCTTTGGGTGCAAATTCATGCTCCAACCAACATTTTACATAATGATCTTTATTTAATTGTGTCTTTTCTGGCATCAACTGCATACATATTTTCATTGCTTTTGTACAACGTTTGACAAATGGACAATAATCAATACTTTCTTTTAAATCTGGTGGCTGACCATCAATCACATATAATTTATCTTCTTTATTTAAATTTAAATGAGGCAAAGATTTTAATAAACCTCTTGTATATGGGTGATGTGCATGATAAAACAGATCATCAACATTTGCTTTTTCTACGATTTGACCTGCATACATAACTGCTACTTCATCGCAAATATTGGCAATAACCCCTAAATCATGCGATATCATAATGATGGACATATTCAATTTTTCTTGTAAGGATTTCAATAAATCTAAAATTTGTGCCTGTACAGTTACATCAAGAGCTGTTGTCGGCTCATCTGCTATCAATAATTCTGGTTCACAGGCAAGTGCCATTGCAATCATAACGCGTTGACGCATACCGCCACTGAATTGATGGGGATAATCTTTCAATCTTTTTTGGGCAAATGGTATCCCTACTAAATTTAATAATTCTACAGCTTTTTCTGTCGCTTCTTTATCCGATAATTGTTTATGCAAAAATAAAACTTCTTTTATCTGCGTACCAATCGTAAGTACAGGATTTAAAGATGTCATTGGGTCTTGGAATATCATCGCAATTTTATTGCCACGAATTTTGGCTAAATCTTCATCTTGAAAATTAACTAAATCCTGACCTTGCCATAAAATCTGACCATTTTCAATTATGCTATTTTCTTTAGGCAATAAACCCATGATAGCATGAGCTGTCACTGATTTTCCACAGCCTGACTCGCCCACTATTCCTAGAGCTTGTCCTCTTTTTAAATCAAAACTAACATTGCGTACTGCTTTTACTTTTCCTCGATAAGTCTGAAAAGCAACTGCTAAATCTTTTACTTGTAAAATTTCTTTATTTTCTTCCATGGTAAACACTCATTTCTTCACTATTTTAACGACGCATCTTAGGGTCTAAAACATCTCGCAGACCATCACCTAAAAAGTTAAAAGCCAACATAGTGACACTGATAGCTACTGCTGGAAAAAATAATTGAAAAGGATATGCACGCAAATTATTTACGCCTTCTGACGCTAAAACGCCCCAACTAGCCATCGGTGCAGAAACACCAAGTCCGATAAAACTCAAAAAAGCTTCTGTAAATATTGCATCAGGAATAGCTAATGTCATTGTTACAATAATTGCACCCATGGCATTTGGCAATAAATGTCTAAATAAAATTCTTTTTTTCGATACACCTATTGTTCTAGCTGCCAAAATAAATTCTTGTTCCTTCATTGATAAAATTTGACCACGCACAATTCTTGCCATCTGTAACCAATAACCAATACCTAAAGCAATAAAAATATTGATAAGCCCTGGCTTTAAAATTACCATCAATAAAATCACATATAATAAAGTCGGTACGCTATATAAGATATCCACAATATTCATCATTATGCGGTCAATCTTGCCACCGCAAAAACCTGCTATTCCGCCATAGATTACACCAATAAAAAGATTTAATAAACTCGCCACTATACCAATAGCTAAAGAAATTCTCGCACCATATAAAACGCGAATAAAAATATCTCTACCTAAATTATCTGTACCAAACCAATGCTCCCAACTAGGAGAACTATTCGTCATCATCAAATTCTGTTCATCATAAGTATGGCTAGAAAAAATAGGGCCAAAAATAGCTACAACTATTAAACATACGATAATAATTAATCCCAGCAAAGCCATTTTATTTTTCTTTAATCTAATCCACGCATCTTGCCAATATCCCAAAGTTTCTTCTTTTTTTTGCACCTGCAAAATTTCTCGCTCTAAAGGCACAAATAAATCTTTATTTATCATCTTCATTCACCTTTTTCTTCACCGATTTTAATGCGTGGGTCTAATAACGGATAAAGTAAATCCACTACCATATTTAAAACAATTACAATCACACTATAAAAAATTGTTACACCTAAAATTACAGTATAATCTCGATTATAAATACTAGTTACAAAATATTGCCCCAAGCCTGGTATCGCAAAAATAGTTTCAATGACAAAACTACCTGTCAAAATACTAGCTGTCATTGGTCCTAAATAAGTTACTACAGGTATTAATGAATTAGGCAAAGCGTGCTTTATTAAAACTTTGCTCCATGATAAACCTTTTGCTCTCGCTGTTTTTATATAATCTTGTGATAAAATATCCAGCATACTAGAACGCGTCAATCTAGCAATAAATGACATTGGCATTCCTGATAAAGCCAAAGCTGGCATGATTTCATATCGCCAACCATTCCACATAGCAGCTGGCAATAAATGCAATTTTGTCGATAATACATATATAAGTAATGCCGCCACAACAAAACTAGGCACAGCAACTCCTAAAGTCGTAAAAAAATTAACTGCCCTATCTTGCCATTTATCTTTTTTCACACCTGCTAATATTCCCGCTGGTATACCGATGATAATTGCTATTAAAATCGCTTCTATACCCAATTTAAAAGATACTGGAAAACCATCTTTAATAATATCATTTACACTACGACCTGGATATTTAAATGATGGTCCTAAATCACCTTGTACTAAATTGCATAAATAATCACCATACTGTTTATATAAAGGGTCATTTAATTTATATCTTTCTTCTATGCTATGTAATACATATGGAGGCAAAGATTTTTCTGCCGTAAAAGGCCCTCCTGGTATAGCATGCATTAGAAAAAAAGTTATAGTTATAACTATCCATAAAACAATAAATGCATTAAAAATTCGCTTGATTATATATCCCATATCTCATCTAACCTCCAATATAGATTAAACTATATTATAAAATTTAATCATCTAAACTGCAAATTTATTATATCATCAAAATTCTATATCTATAAATTTATAAACAAAAAGACTCAAATCAGCATTTACACTAATTTGAGTCTTTTATATATTTCAATAAAAATTTAATTTAAAATTATAAACATTGTTCAGTTCTGCCAATAATATCATCTTGAGTTTTCTTAGATAAAACATTGAAAAAGGCACTATAACCTGCTACGCGTACGATTAAATCTTTATGTTTTTCTGGATGTTTTTGTGCATCAATCAAAGTTTCTCTCGATACGATATTATATTGAACATGATATCCATGCAGTCTATTGAAGAAAGCACGAATTAACATTTCTAATTTTTGTTTATTTTCTTCTGTAGAAAGCATTTGCGGTGTCATTTTTTGATTTAATAACACTCCACCAGTTATTTTTTCTGTAGGCAATTTAGCAACAGATTTAAACACAGCTGTTGGGCCATTTTTATCTGCATTATGTGCAGGACTACAACCTTCTGCAAGTGGTTCATAAGCATTTCTTCCATCAGGTGTCGCCATTGTTCCCATACCTTGACCTACATTGGCACTGATTGAAGATGTACCACCATAGCGAATGCCACCGATTGGACCTCTATGATAACGAGTATTTGGATATTTTTTGATTTCATCTAAATAAGAATCATAAGCTTCGACTACTAGATTATCTACATAATCAATATCATTACCATATTTTGGCACTTCATCAATCAACATTGCTTGAATTTTTTTATTTTCATCAGATTGGAAATCATCTAAAATAGCATTCCAAAGTTCAGTTGGTGTGATTTTCTTTTCTTCAAAAACTAATTTTTTAATTGCAGCTAAAGAGTCTGCCATATTGGCAATACCGACTTGAAGTCCAGATATGAAATCATATACTGCACCTCCTTCTTTGATAGTTTTTCCTCTACCAATACAATCATCAGTAAGTGCAGAACATAAAATATCTGGCACATCTCGCTCAGAAGCTTTATCAATAGCATTTTCGACAATAACACTATAACGAGTCATTTCACGTACAGTTTTATCCCATGCAGATAATAATTCTTCATAGCTATTCATATCTTTGAAATAGCCATAGCCTTTAGTGAAGCGTTTTCCTGTAGTTAAATCCACACCATCATTCATAGCACAAAGAAGCACTCTTGGGAAATTTATATACGACATACCAGTACAACGATAACCCCATTTTCCTGGAACAGCTGTTTCTACACAACCAATAGCACTATAATTATAAGCGTCTTCTTCTTTTACACCCCAATTAATAAAAGATGGAATGATGATTTCATCATTATTTAAAGCAGGCATACCAAAGCCTAATTTCATAACTTCAATACAATCATCAAAGAATTTTTTATTGATATTTTTATGATAACGAACTGTTAAATTTGGCTGTGTAAGTCTAGTTTGCGCTACAGATTGCAATACTATAAAACTCAATTCATTGACAGCATCTTTTTTGTCTGGAGTTTGCCCACCGATAGTAACATTTTGATACATTGGTGAACCTGCTGAACTTAAAGTATGAGCTTGAGAACGCACTTTATTAATTGTTAAAGTTTTTATCCATAAACAAGTCAAAAGTTCTAAAGCTTCATCTTTGGTGATGACTTTTTCTTGAATATCTTTTATATAGTAAGGATACATATATTGGTCAAATCTGCCATAACTCAAGGAATGACCATTGGATTCAATCTGTAAAATCAATTGAATAAACCATACAGATTGCACTGCTTCATAAAAAGAAGTTGCTGGTTCATATGGAACTTTAGCACAAATTCTGCTTATCTCTAATAATTCAGCTTTTCGTTTACTATCTTTTTCTTTATCGGCTAATTCTTGAGCTAATTTACTATAACGTTGTGCAAATTGATGAACAGCTTCAATGACGATTAACACAGCTTTATAAAATATATTTTTATCAATACTATCTGGATCAGTAAGGTCAAGCTTTGCTTTTAAATCTTTTACTCTTTCTTCATAGCCTTTTAAACCAAAAGCTAAGATTTTTTCATAATTAACAGCTAAATGAGCATCTCCTGCATTTAATTTTCCTTCCATACCAAAGACGCCAGTTTCCATAAATACACTGACTTCTTCTGGTAAAAGAGCTTCACCTCTAGCACGAAGATTATTATTTTCCCAAAATGGAGCTATATCTCTCAATTGCTGTTTTGTTTCTTCTGTGATATAAAAAACATCACCATCTCTTTTTTCAAAAAGATCTAATTCGTTTAATACAAACTCCATAGTATATTCTGGGAAAATTGGAGCATTTTTATTTTTTGTAGCCTGATTACCTACAATCAAAGTTTTATCTTCAATATAAATACTCATGTTTTCTAAAATTTTTTGTAGCATGAGTGCTCTTACCATTACACGTGGCTGATTTTGATTTTCTCTATATACTTGTGTAGCTAATACAGCTCTTTGAGCATCAATATATGGCTTTTCATCTAAAACTTCCTCACGAAAAGCTTTCATTCTATCAGTTAATGAGCCAAAATATGCTTTATTTTCCATAATCAATACCTCCAACAAGTATAAAATTTTATTTTAATTCGTAAATATTCTTCATTTCATCTATAATTAAAATAACTTATTTAAACTTATATGTCAATATTTTTTTATCTTAATAAATAATTTTACTTTCAAATGAAACTTTTATATTTTATTTTTATTAGCGAAAATGATATAATTTATATAAAGTAAAATTAAGCGAGGAAATTATCATGCGCAAAGCTAATTATATGCAAACAGGTGTAATTTTTAATATTCAAAAATTCAGTATAAATGATGGCCCTGGTATCCGCACTGTAGTTTTTTTCAAAGGTTGTCCTTTGCATTGTAAATGGTGTGCTAATCCCGAAAGTCAACTAACTAAAATCCAAATTCTCTGGGATAAGAAAAAATGTCTTCATTGCCATCATTGTTTAGAAATTTGTCCACAAAAAGCTATTTCCTTAAAAGATGATAATATTTTTATTGATACTAATAAATGCACTTTATGCAAACAATGTATAAATACATGTCCGCAAAAAGCATTAACAAGTGAAGGAGAAATTAAAACTGTACAACAAGTTTTAGATATAGTGCTTCAAGATGAAGTCTTTTATGAAGAAAGTGATGGCGGTATCACTCTATCTGGCGGAGAATTTCTCATGCAAACTCAATTTGCCGAAGAACTATTAATCGCAGCTAAAGAAAAAAATCTACATACATGCTGTGAAACGACTGGCTTTTGCACTCCCGAAAAATTTCAGCACATCATACAATATATAGATTATATTTTATTTGATTTAAAACACTGGGATAGCCAAAGACATCTCGAAGGTACTGGCGTAGATAATAAATTGATTTTAACTAATATAAAATATGCCATCTCCACTGGCAAAAAAGTTCTTCCTAGAATTCCTGTAATCCCTAAATTCAACGACTCCTTAGAAGATGCTAAAAAATTTTGTAACGTTTTACATGATGTAGGTAGTAATCAATGTCAATTATTGCCATTTCATCAATTCGGCGAAAATAAATATCATCTTTTAAATAAAAAATACGCTTATGAAAATCAACCTGCACTTCACCGTGAAGACTTACAAGACTATTTGCAAATATTTTTAGATAATGATATCCATGCCTTTTTCTAATTTTTATAATCGTTTAAGCTTGTGTTATACTAATAGATAATATTTCTATTAAAGATTGGAGTCTATAATGAAAAATAGAGCAAATAAAATCTTAGAATTGCTTACACTCTCACCTGAAAATAAAATGGAAGTAACTACACTTGCAGAAAAATTACAAGTCTCTCAAGTAACTATCCGCAAAGATTTAGATGCTTTAGAAAATAAAGGTATTATCAAACGAGAACATGGTATTGCTCTTTTATGTAGCACCGATGACATCAATGGCAGAATAGCTTATCATTATGAAGAAAAACGCAAAATCGCTCAAAAAGCTGCCGAACTCATAAAAGATGGCGATACTATCATGATTGAAAATGGCAGTTGTTGTGCTCTTTTAGCTGAAAACTTAACCTTGTCTAAAAAAGATTTAACCATCATCACCAATAGTGCATTTATTGCCGACTATATTCGCGGTAAAGCTAATTTTCAAATCATTCTCCTCGGTGGAATTTATCAGCCTGATTCTCAAGTCATGGTAGGCCCTATGGTTCGCCAAGGTGCAGAAAATTTTTTTGTAAATTTCTTTTTCATTGGCACTGATGGCTATTCTTCAAAGATAGGTTTTACCAATAAAGACCAAATGAGAGCTCAAGCTGTGCGTGATATGGCTCTTCAGGCAGAACAAGTAATCGTTTTGACTGAAAGTGAAAAATTTTCTAAGCATAGCGTTGTTCCTTTGAATTTAAAAGATAGTGTAAAAATGGTAATAACAGATAATCATATTACAGATATCATCAAAGCTGAGCTAGAAAGTAAACATATTCAAGTTATAATTTCTTAAAATCTCTACTAAATTTAACAAAGACCAACCACCTTCAGATTATATGATATAATTAATTTATCATGATTATGAAGGTGGTTATTTTATATGGGACAAATTTCTATTAATTTAACTGATAATGATAAATTAACTCTAAAAAAAGAAGCTAAAAAACAAAAGAAATCCCTATCTGAATTTTGTCGTGAACGCATTTTAAATCCTCATAAACAGATACCTTCTGAAAATTCTACTGAATTTATCTACAGTGCAGATATAGATAAGAAATTAACAACATTAAATAAAAATCTTATAGTTTTATTCAATGAAATAAAAGCACTTCAACAAAATCAATTAGAAATGCGCAAACAAATTTATTATAATTCCTCTTATCTTTATTTCCTAACTCATGAATTATTTGCAGATAATCCAGAAATCGCTCATAAAATTGATGAAAAAATAAAAAACTTAAATTTCAATTATGATAATTATTCAACAGACAAAAATCTAAAATAAAACAAAAATAGCATTATCCCTAAAGATAATGCTATTTTTATTATTAAATGCTCTATTTATTTTTATTTACCTTTTGCAGGTTCAATATTTAATTTATAGCCTTTAATAGTATTTCTATGCATTACAGATATTACTTTTTCAGCTATATCTTTTGGCACTTCCACAAAAGTAAATTTGTCATAAATATTGATTACACCAATTATGCTACCTGGAATATCAACTTCTGAAGCAAATGTGCGCACGATATCTTGTGGACGAATACCTTGTTTACGACCAATATTTAAGAATAAACGTACCATACCCGGTGCTCCACCTGTGTTTTCAAAACGTTCATCTAAAACTTTATCGTCTTTTTCTTTCACACCTTCAATAGAAAGCTGTAGCGCTGCTGCTGCGATATCTACATAATCAAAACCTTCATTTGCGATATCAGAAATAATTAAATGATAATCTGCATACGTATTATTATTTAATGTCTTCAACAAACGTTCTTTGATTGCTTCTCTTTGACGTTCAATAACATCAGCAGGTGTTGGAAGCTCTCCTCGTATCATGCGAGATTTTGTCATGCGTTCAATTAATTTTAATTGACGATATTCTTTTGGTTCAATGAATGTAACAGCGATACCTGTACGACCAGCACGACCAGTACGACCGATACGATGTACATAAGATTCATGGTCTTGTGGAATATCAAAATTGATTACATGGCTGATATCATCTATATCAATACCACGAGCAGCCACATCTGTTGCAATTAGAATTTCAAGCTTTCCTTCACGGAAACGACGCATAACACGGTCGCGCTGTGCTTGGCTCATATCACCATGTAAGCTACCAGCCATATAACCGCGAACTTGTAGTGAAGCTTGAAGGTCATCAACATTTTTCTTTGTACGGCAGAAAATAATATATTTACCGCTATCTTCTATATCAAGTACACGACAAAGACCTTCGAATTTATCACGAGTTTCAAAATATAATTGGTCAACTGATGGCACTGTAAGTTGTTCACGACTAATCATTACTTTTTGCGGATTATGCATATAGCTACGCGCTAATTTTTCAATTGGTGCTGGCATTGTAGCAGAGAATAATAAAGTCTGACGATTTTCACCTTGTGCCACATTTGACATGATTTCTTCAATATCTTCAATAAAGCCCATATCGAGCATTTCATCAGCTTCATCTAAAATGAGCATTTTTACATGGTCAAGTTTTATAGTATTGCGACGAATATGGTCGATGAGTCTACCTGGAGTACCTACTACTACTTTAACCCCAAAGCGAAGAGCTCTAATTTGACGATCTATCATTTGACCGCCATATACAGGTAAAGTTTTTACGCGTTTGTATTTACCAATTTTATTAAATTCTTCTGCAATCTGAATAGCAAGCTCACGTGTTGGAGTCAATACTAAAGCTTGAATGTATTTATTTTTTTCATCAATTTGTTCAATAGTTGGAATACCAAACGCTGCTGTTTTGCCTGTACCAGTTTGGGCTTGTCCTATAACATCATGACCTTCTAACGCTAAAGGTATAGTCTGTGCTTGAATTGGAGATGGTTCTTCAAATCCCATATCACGAACAGCATTTAATACCTTTTTACTTAATTGCATATCTTCAAATTTAATAATTTTTTCTTCCAAAAAATAGTCCTCCTATTTACTTTATTTCTTCATATCAAAGAAATATAATCCATTATTTATTTTTAATATATTGTCTTATCATTTCTAATGCTTGCTGAGTAGAGCGATATCTTACACGTGCTCTATCACCAGAAAAAATATTTTCTTTTACTACTGTATTATCTTTACCAGCTACAGCAATATAAACTAAACCTACAGGCTTTTTATCTGTTCCTCCAGTAGGACCTGCTATACCAGTTATGCCTACACCAATATCAGAACCTACAGCTTTTCTTACACCTTCAGCCATTTGTTTAGCTACTTCTGGTGATACTGCACCCTTTGTATCTAAAATTTCTTTATCTACATCAAGGAATTTCATCTTAGCCTCATTGCTATAAGTTACAATACTGCCTTTAATATACATAGAACTTCCTGAAATAGATGTCAATCTACTAGCTAGCATTCCACCAGTACAGGATTCAGCACAAGCTACAGTCAAGCAATTATCTTTCAATAATTTAGCTACAACTTCTTCCATATTCTCATCATCAACAGCATAAATATATTCACCAACGCGAGCTTTTACTTGAGCTTCTACTATTTCAATCATTTTTTCTGCTTCACTATGAGTTGATGCTTTAGCTGTAATGCGAATAATTACGCCTTCTGGTCGAATGAGTAATGCTAAAGTTGGATTAGATTGTGCTAAAATCAAATCTTTTATCTTTGTTTCTAATAAAGACTCACCTATACCACAAGTGTTTAATACTTTAGATACAATCACATGTTTAAAGCCAAATTTTCTTTGTAAAAATGGCTTTAAACTACGTTCAAACATATCTTTCATTTCACTTGGTGGACCTGGTAAATTAATTAAATATTTACCATTATTTTCTAAGACAACACCAGAAGCTATGCCATTATAATTTAAAAATACTTCAGCACCTTCTGGAAGTGTTACTTGACGCAAATTATTTTCAGTCCAGACAACATGTCTTTGAGCAAAATGTTCATCCATGCGTCGTTTACTTTCAGCATGGATTTTTAATTTACGTCCAAAAATTTCTGCTGACACTTCTTTTGTTATATCGCCTTGTGTTGGTCCTAAACCACCAGAAGTTATGACGATATCTGCTCTAGATAATGCATGCTCTAACACTGCTTTCATGCGATCATGATTATCACCAACAGTTGTTTGATATACTACATCAAAACCTAATTCATTAAGACGAGCTGACATATAAGCTACATTTGTATTGATTACTTGACCTAATAACAATTCACTACCTGTAGTTACGATTTCTACTATCATCTAAAACTCATCTCCAATTAAATTATTTATGCGTCTACGCGTTCACCCACTACATCATAATCAAAGCCTTGTAAAATTCTAACTTTAACAATATCGCCTGGCTGACTGATATCATCACCTTCGATAAATACTTGACCATCTACATCTGGAGCTTCACGATAAGAACGACCATATGCCATATGTTGTTCATCATCGCGACCTTCAATCAATACATCAAGAACTTTACCTTCCATCTCAATATTGATAGTTTCAGAAATTTTACTTTGAAGACTCATTAAATCATGATAGCGTTCCTGCATGATATTTTCATCAACTTGATTTGGCATATCATAAGCAGGTGTTCCTTCTTCACGAGAATAAGAGAAAATACCTACTTTATCAAAACGCTGTTTTTCTACAAAATTGCGAAGTGTAGTATATTGAGAATCTGTTTCTCCAGGGAAACCAACAATAAAGCTAGAACGAATTACAACACCTGGAATACGTTCACGCAATTTAGCTAATAATGCTTCTACACTTTCTTTTGTATCACTGCGACGCATACGTTTTAATACATCATTATGAGCATGTTGTAATGGTAAATCTACATAATTACAGATTTTATCTTCACTAGCAATCAAATCTATTAATTCATCTGTAAATGTATGTGGATAAGCGTATTGTATACGCAACCATTTTACTTTCTCAATTTTAACTAATTCTTTTAATAATTCCACTAAAGATGGTTTTCCATAGATATCTCTACCATAATAAGTTGTATCTTGCGCAATAATATTAAATTCTTTTACACCTTTTTCAGCTAAAGCTTCAACTTCTTGCTTGATATCCTCAATAGTACGGCTACGATAATTACCACGTACATATGGAATAGCACAATAGGCACAACGATGATTACAGCCTTCGGCAATTTTAATATATGCACTATAAAATGGAGTAGTAAAAATACGTGGTGTTGAAGCAGTGTAAATTTCTTTAGATTCACCTGTAATCAATACACGTTTTCTTTCTTGAATAGTAGCTTCAACAGCTTCCATAATACGGCTCCATGCACCAGTGCCAACGATAGCATCTACTTCTGGAAATTCTTCTAATAATTCTTGACCATAACGCTGACCCATACAACCAGCAATAATCAAAGAACGACATTTTCCTTTGCCTTCTTGTTTATATTCTGCCATATTCAAAATAGTTGTGATAGATTCTTCTTTAGCAGATTGAATAAAAGTACATGTATTTACAATTAAAATATCTGCCTTTGCTGGTTCAGCTGTGATCTCAATATTATTTTTGGCTAAAATACCTAGCATAACTTCTGTATCTACTAGGTTTTTAGAACAACCTAAACTTATAAAACCGGCTTTTAACATAATTTCTCCTCCTGAGTTTAAACTCCAATTACTTTAATTTTTTAAACGCACATTTGTTACCCATTCATCTAAAATAGCTTTTTTGGCATTTTCATCAAAAACAGTATTCTTTTCTAAAAATCTTATATTCTTCCCTGCAAATTCTTTATAAGTCAAAGATGTATAATTTGTTGGTACATAATAATAACGATTTTTTTGTAAGCTGATTTGAATATCATCACCTAATAACCATTTGATAAAATTATTTGCCTCTACTTGTTGATTACTATCTTTAACAATGCCTACAGCTGTCAATTGGTATGCAGTCCCGTCTTTTGGATAAATGATGCTTATAGGATAATTATCATTTATATATCGCAACGTTTCACTTTGTACTGCTATAGCAACATCAGCCTCTCCCATACCAACCATACGCACTGGAGTGGATAAATATTTAGCATAACGCACTACTTTAGCATGAATTTGTTGCATCAACAACATAGTATTATCTATATTTTTATCTTGACTTAACGAATACAATACATTTGCAGCAGCTGAAGCCACCATAAAATCTGTCATAGCTATTTTTATATTATTATTCTGTGCTAAATCATTCCAAGTCAAAGGAATTTGCCAATTATTTTTCACATAATCTAAATTATAACAAAAAACAATAGGGTCATACCATACACCAATCCAAGAATTATTATTATCTTTAAATCGCTCTTTTACAATATCTTCTTCTTCAGATATATTGCTTGTCAATGCATTTAAACTTTTTAATTCTTCTAAAACTGTTGAATCTGCTAAGACCATATCAACATCTTTTATATTATTATGTTGAAAATTATTTATTAAATCCTCTTTTGCTATAGGAATAAAATTAACTTGAATATTAGCATCTTTTTGATATTCACTAGCAATAATCGAAGCCATCTCTACAGGAATTGTAGTATATACTGTTAAAGTTTTAGTTACAGGTATAAATTTATTGGCTTGTTCTTTTTTGCCAACACTTTGTGTTGTATAAAGTAAAGTCGCTAATACCATAAATACAATACATAACCCAATTATCAATAAAGGTATATATCGTCGCATACTTTCACTTCCTGTTGAAATTATTTCTTTGTTGAGCAAAAAACAGGCAATCAATGTCATGATTGCCTGTTAATAACCTTATTTACTACTATGTCTCATCCATGGTGGAAGATCCGGGAAGCCCATTCCCACTTCTTCTACTGCTGGCTGTTTTGGTACTGAAGGAAATTCAGGTACACCTTCATCAGCATTTTCGTCAAATCCTGTAGCTATAACAGTTATTCTTACAGTATCATCAAGAGTTTCATCTATTGCTGTACCAAAAATAATATTTGCATCTTCATGAGCAGCTTCAGAGATAATTCTTGAAGCTTCATTTACTTGTGCTAAGCCTAAATTTGGACCACCAGTAATATTATATAACACACCTTTTGCGCCCTGAATGGAAGTTTCTAACAATGGGCTATTTACTGCAATTTTAGCTGCATCAATAGCTGCATTATCACCTTGACCTTCACCTATACCCATGAGTGCAGAACCTGCATTACTCATAATTGTTTTTACATCGGCAAAGTCAAGATTGATAAGACCTGGAACAGCAATCAAGTCGGAAATACCTTGTACACCTTGACGAAGAACATCGTCTGCTATACGGAAAGCGTCTACCATTGAAGTTTTCTTATCAATAATATCCAACAATCTATCATTTGGAATTGTAATCAAAGTATCTACATTTGCTTTTAAATTTGCAATGCCAGCTTCTGCTTGTTTCAAACGTTTTTTACCTTCAAAAGTAAATGGTCTAGTAACTACACCTACAGTAAGAGCGCCAACTTCTCTAGCACATTCAGCTACGATTGGAGCACCACCTGTACCTGTACCACCGCCCATACCAGCAGTTACGAAAATCATATCTGCACCTTGTAATGCTTTTATGATATCATCGCGATTTTCTTGAGCAGCTTTTTCACCAATCTCTGGTCTAGCACCTGCACCTAAACCACGAGTTAATTTTTCACCAATCTGCATGCGATTTTGTGCCATAGCATGTACTAATGCTTGTGCATCTGTATTTATCGCAATGAATTCTACTCCCTTTAAACCAGAAGCAATCATTCTATTTACGGCATTATTACCGCCACCACCAACACCAACTACTTTTATTTTCGCAATCGGCTCCATTTCTTGTTCCTGATCAAACTCAAACACCACTGTAACCCCCAGTTCTCTATTCTCATAAGCTTTTTTTAATTTTAAATTAGTTCTACTAAAATTTTATATTTACAATCCTGTAACTTTATGTGTTAATTATTCTTTCAATTACTTATAAAATTAAAAAATATTACACTTAATAACTAATTATATAACAAAAAACATGTTTAGCCAATATCTTATTTGTTATTTTGTCAATAATTGCTTTATTAAAACCCTACCAATATATTCTAATATATAATAAAAAAGCTCTCAATACAACAGTTTAATAGCTTAAATATTTTATTTAACTATTATCTTGTATCAAGAGACTTATTTCATTTAGTAAATATATATGTTTTAACTACATCTAAATCCTGTAATAATTTAAAACCTAATGCTAATAAAATTACATAATATAAATCTAATCCTAAACTATCTCCAATAAACACAAATAATACAGCAATAATTACATTTGCAAAAAAAGTTATAATAAAAATATTGCCTTTAAATTTATCTCTCATTATTAATTTAATAGCACTACAAACAGATTCTATCCCAGCTAATATAGCCACTGAAAATAATTTATTATATTCTGTAGGAATAACAACTGGCACTATGTATCCTATACTGCCACCTAATAAACCTGCTATCACACATAAAATAACTACATTTTTCATAAAAATCCCCTACATAAAACTCATTGAGATATAGCTGTTACATATTTAAATTCTGTCGCACCCTTATATGCAGGAATAACTATATTATTATCCTTTTTTATATCCACTTGTATTCCCCATACACTCAAAGTTTCAGCTACTCCACCACGCATTTTTATAGCATCTTCCATACTTTTGGCATTACCTATAGCCTTTATTACAAATGGAGCTGCTACTCTTGTGTTATTTACTGAAATAGTAGGACCTGCACAGCGAATTTCTGAAGTTGATATCAGTCTTTGATCATTCAATGAGATTGCTTCTGCACCAGCAGCTCTTAATTCATTAATTACTTTTAAGATATCTTCGTCATGAATTATATATAAATTCGTATTATCTGAATTTGATATGATTTTTTTGCTATCTTCAATAGATACTACTACCCCTGGTCCTTTGACTGCTGTTGTTCCTGCTAAAAAATTTATCCTTTCAGGAAATTCTTTTCGCAAATTTCCATCTTCTTTCAATCTAACAATTTCTGCTTTTAACTCATCACGTTCTTGTTCCGTACGCAATAACATATCAGATAATTTTTCTATTCGTTGATATTGAGTAGATGTCTTCACATTTTCTTGAGCCGTCCTTACTTGAACAGATATCATAAATCCCAATAAAAAGCATATAAAAATTATCGAATAAAATTTTTTATCTCTAATCATTATTTAGCCTCATTGCTTTATTTTTAATACTGGTCGAGCATAACTAAAATCAATGTATTCAACTGGTATAGTTGTTGTCTTTACATCATAAAAAAATTCATTTGTTTTATTTGCTAAATCCTCTGGATCTTCTATATTACCTAAAATAATTTTTGTTCCTTTTAGGGTATAAGCTTCAATAGTATTTGCATCAGCAATATTTATTTGTATAATCTGTTGTAATACTTCTGGTTTTAAATAACCTAAATAACTTAAAACCTTATTTACTACTTCATTTTCAACTTTATCACCAGTATATACCTCATCTAAAGAAATACCTACTATCACTGGCTTTTGTATCTTTTTAGGATCTTTATATGTGTCAATTATCACACTATTTTTATCTAAATCAACATAACCATAACTGCAATTCATAACTGCAAGTGGTAATCTTTCTACAATTTCTATATTTAAACAGTTCGGAAAATCTCGCCAAACTTTAGCTGTATCTATGCGTAAATCGTTTTGTAAATAATTTTGAATAACATCTGTTTGTACAGAAAAAATATTTATAGGTTCTGTTATTCGTGCAATTTGCAAAACATCTTCTCTAGGTAAATAAGAATTACCTGTAACTTTTACATAACCTATTTTCAATATAGGCGAGTTAATTATAAATATAATTGCTAGTATAGCAAAGAGGCCTATTAGGCCTCTTTTTAAATTTTTAGCTGCAATTAATCTTTTTGATTTAACTTGCTTTTTTGTCATAAATTATTCCTTATTTTTCTTCTATAGCCATCTGCAAAATCATTTCACATAATTCACCAAAAGAGATGCCTACATGATTTGCTGCATCTGGAACTAAAGATGTCTGTGTCATACCTGGAACTGAATTTATTTCCAATACATATGGAATATTTTCTTCGCTGAGCATAACATCTACACGTACAACACCACGGCAATCAGCTACTGTACATGCATCAATACATAATTTTTGAATTTTAGCTGTTAATTCTTCGCTAAGTGGTGCTGGAATAATGTGGAAAGATTCACCTTTTGTATATTTGCTCTTATAATCATATCTACCAGAATTAGTAGTTATTTCGATAATTGGTAAAGCTTTCTTTTCTTTATTTCCATAAACAGGAATAGATAATTCTCTACCTTTGATGAATTCTTCAACTAGAATAGCATCATCATATTCAAAACATGCATCAATTGCTTTTTGTAAATCTTCTTTTTTCTCTACAATCTCTACACCAATACTAGAACCTTGTGAAGCTGCTTTTACAACTACTGGCATAGAGAATTTACCAGCAATTTCTTCTACTAAATTTCTATCAGTATCTGTTTTACGATAAATAAGGCAATTTGGTGTAGAAATTCCTGTAGAACGGAAAAGATGTTTACTTGCTACTTTATCCATTGTTATCGCACTGGATAAAACGCTACAACTTGTATATGGCATATCAATCATTTCAAGTACTGCTGCAATTCTACCATCTTCACCATATTTACCATGAACAGCATTAAATACAATATCACAGCCACTTTCTTTGATATCTTCCACTAATGTTTTTGGCACAAATTCCATGCCTACTGCATTATAACCTTTTTCTTGTAAAGCATTTAAAATAGCTGTACCAGTTAATCTAGAAATTTCTGCTTCACTAGATGGGCCACCCATCAAGACAACAATCTTTTTAAAATTCATTTTCTATTCCTCACAATTATAAACTTTGAGCTAAATTTTCACCAACAGTATAGATATTACCTGCACCCATAGTAATGATTAAATCTCCAGCTTGAATATTTTCTTTAAGCCATGGTGCAATATCTTCTAATTTTTCAATGTAAATAGCATCTACACCTGTTTGTTTTTTTACTTCATCTACAATAGTTTTACCTGAAATTCCTTCGATAGGGTCTTCACTTGCTGCATAAATATCAGTTAATACCAATACATCTGCACCTACAAAACAAGAACCGAATTCTTTTTGTAATAATTGTGTTCTGCTATAACGATGTGGCTGGAAAGCTACTATTAAACGTTTTGGATTTGTCTGTTTAGCAGCTTTTATAGTTGTTTGAATTTCAGTTGGATGATGTGCATAATCATCTACAATCCAAACATTTTCATTTCTAAATTTTGTTTGGAAACGACGTTTTGTACCAGAAAAAACTTTAAATCCTTCTGCTATTTCTTCTATGCTCAATCCCATATGATGACATACAGCAATTGTAGCTAATGCATTTAATACATTATGTTTGCCTGGAATATTAAGAGCTACATCTCCTAAAACTTCACCTTTATAAATAACAGTAAAGCTTGTATGTGGTCCATCTATTTTAATATCTTTTGCCATATAATCAGCATCATGATCTAAAGCATAAGAAATATATTTTCTATCCACTTTATCTGCTATATTTCTAATATTTTCATTATCAAAGCATAATACAGCAAGACCTGTTTCTTTATCTAAATTCTGTACAAATTGGATAAATGCTTTGATGATATTTTCCATAGAACCATAATGATCCATATGGTCATCTTCAATATTAGTAACAACTGCAATTTTAGGATAGAACTTCAAGAAAGAGCCATCACTTTCATCAGCTTCAGCTACTAAATAATCGGATTTACCAAGTTTTGCATTACCTTTTAAATAATCTACAAAACCACCAATTAAAATTGTAGGGTCAACTTTTGCATGTTCTAAAACTACACTGATCATAGAAGATGTAGTTGTTTTTCCATGAGCACCTGCTACTGCTATACCTTTAGCATCATTTAATAGATAAGCTAAGATATCGGAACGATGAAATAATTTTAAACCTTTAGCTTTCGCAGCTACAAGTTCAGGATTATCTTGATGTATAGCAGAAGATAAAACTAATGCTTCTTTACCTTCTACATTCAAAGCATCATGACCTTTATAAATTGTAGCACCTTTTGCTTTTAAATGTTTTACTACTGCTGATTCACTCAAATCAGAACCAGATATTTCATATCCTTTGTCTAACATTACTTCAGCAATGGCACTCATACCTACGCCACCAATGCCAACAAAATGTAATTTTTTTATACCTTCAAGCACTTTTCAAGTACACCTCTCACAATCAATAATTTGTTTTTTTAGCCAAATCCACTACCATTTCAGCAATAGCTAAAGCAGCGCTAGGTTTTCCCATATTACGGCTAGCTTCCACCATTTCTTGTAGACGATTTTCACTAGCAAGCATATCTTCTAATACATTTATCAATTTTTCGCCTGTAAGTTCACGATTTAAGATAACTTTAGCAGCTCCATTTTTTTCTAATTCACGAGCATTAAATTCTTGATGATTTTCTGCTGCAAATGGATATGGTATTAATACTGCTGGTACACCTCTTGCTGTAAGCTCTGCTAAACTTGTAGCCCCAGCTCTAAAAACAGCTATGTCTGTAGCTGCTAATGCTTTTGGCATATCATACAAATATGGATAAACAGCTAAATTATCTACTTTATCTAAATTAACACCTAAATCAGCTAAGCCATTTTTTACAAAATCATATTCATTTTTACCTGTAACATGCATAATCTGCACACGATAATTATTGGCAAAATGTTTATGAACTTCAAGCATAGCTTTATTAATGCTATGAGCACCACGACTTCCACCAGATACTAAAATAGTTTTTTTCGTAGTATCTAATGAAAATTCCATTAAACCTTCATTTCTTGTACTCAATAAAATGTCATCACGAATAGGATTACCTGTAAATACTACTTTATTTTCAGGAAAATAACTTAAAGCTCGTTTATATCCTACTGCTATTTTATCTACAAATCTTGCTAAAATTTTATTAGTAACACCTGGAATAGCATTTTGCTCTTGTATCAAAGCTGGTATTCCCATCAAACTTGCAGCCATCAAAATAGGTCCACATACATATCCACCTGTTCCAATAGCCACATCTGGTTTAAAATTTTTGACAATACTTCTAGCCTTCATTACGGCTTTTAACGCTTTACCTGCTACTACAAAATTTTTCATAGTCAAATGACGTTCAAAACCACTTATATCTAAGGTAACAAAAGGAATTTGTTCACGTGGAATAATATCAGCTTCCAAACCCTTTTTAGTACCTACATAGAGAAATTCTGCATTTGGCACTAATTTTTTTATATTATTTATCAATGTAATTGCTGGATAAATATGTCCTCCTGTGCCACCGCCAGATACAATTATCCTCATACTATTTTCTCACTTTCTCTATTTAAACTTATTTCAATTCATTAACTAAACGTTTAAAATCACGACCACGAGCTTCATAACCTTCATACATATCAAAACTTGCACATGCTGGTGATAATAATACTACTTGTGGAGCTTTGGCTATTTTATGAGCATAATTTACTGCTTCTTGCATAGAATATCCTGCTTCATAAATTTTATCTTCTGGATAATTATGTTTTAAAGCTTCTTCTTTAAAACGTTTTGTAGCATCGCCAACTAAAATTAAATTATCCACACGTTCATTTACTAAAGCATAAAATTCATCAAGTGGAGTATTTTTATCATCGCCACCTGCTATCAAAATTATATGTGGGAATGTTGCAATTGCTTTATTAGCAGCTTCTGGATTTGTTGCTTTAGAGTCATTATAATAAGTTACCCCATCAATAGTTTTAACAGGTTCAATGCGATGTTCTACTGGAGCAAAAGCTTTCAAAGCTTCTGCCATTTTTATAGTATCGCCACCTGCCAAAAAGGCTAAACTTAAAGCAGCTAAAGCATTTTCTATATTATGGCTACCTTTGATTTGCATATCATCTACATTACAAATAACATGCATTAAACCTTTCCAACGAATAACAAGTTGATTATCTTTTACAAAAGCCCCTTCTTCTAATTCTTGGGAACTACTGAAAAAGCAGATTGTACTTTTTGCTCTATTTGCCATATCACGAGTATGTACATTATCATAATTTAAAACTAAGAAATTTTCTTCTGTATGATGAGCAAATACTTTTTCTTTTTCAGCTTGATAAACTTCCATAGTTTTATGACGAGCCAAATGGTCAGGAGTTACATTTAATATAGCTGCACCTTTTGTTGCAAAATCACTAGAAGCTTCCATCTGATAACTGGATATTTCTGCTACAATACAACCATTTTCGCCAATGCGATAACATTCTTCACAAAGTGGTGTACCAATATTACCACCCACACCAACATTATCTTCACCATAAATAGTCTTCATCAATTCGCCTAAAAGCATAGTTGTTGTAGTCTTACCATTTGTACCTGTAACAGCAAAAATAGGAGCTTTAGCTAATTTATAAGCAAATTCTACTTCACTAATAATTTTTACTTTTTCAGCTACTTTTTCAAAAAGTGGTAAATGTCTTGGTACAGCTGGAGAAATAATCACTAAATCTGCACCTTCAAATAAAGCTTCTGTTTGTTTTCCTAAAACTACTTTTATATCTAAAGCAGTAAGCTCAGTTAAATCGTGCTTTTCACCTAGTTTTTCATTCGCATCACTTAAAATAACATCTGCTCCTAGTTTTTTAGCAAGTTTAGCTGCTGCAAAACCGCTAATGCCTGCACCGATTACAATAACCTTCTTATTGCTCAAATCCATTAAAAAAACCTCCTAAAATCTTTAAATTTATTTCTTTAATACGTAAGAAATAAATGAAAGAAACCTAGCTCTATCTAAATATTAATCAGTATTAACTATAATGTAAAGTCAATAAAGCTAAAATACAAAAAACAAATTCAGCAAACCAAAAAGTCATAACTACACGAGTTTCTGACCAACCTTTTAATTCAAAATGATGATGAATTGGACTCATTAAAAATACGCGTTTACCTGTAGTTTTAAAAGATGTTACCTGAATGATTACAGATAAAGTTTCGATTACAAATAATCCACCTAAGATAATCAATAATAATTCTGTCTTTGTCAAAATTCCAAGACCAGCTAAAACACCACCTAGAGCAAGAGAACCAGTATCACCCATAAATACTTTTGCTGGATGGTAATTGAATTTCAAGAAGGCTACACATGCACCGAAACAAGCAAAACTATAAATCGCTAAATTTGCTTTATTGAAATATAAACAAACAGCAGCAAAACCTAATGAAGCTACAGCCATAGCACCAGATGCTAAGCCATCTAAACCATCAGTTAAATTTACAGCATTTGTAGTACCAATAAGCACACCAATTACTAAAACATAATAAAACCAACCAATATCATAAGTTTGTCCAATAAATGGTATCCAAACATCTTGAGTAAGTCCTGTATAATTTATACCAATATAAGTTACAATAATTGCAATAATAAATTGTCCTAGTAATTTTTGTTTAGCTTTTAAACCTAAATTACGTTTTAAAACAACTTTTATATAATCATCTAAAAATCCTAAAACAAAATGACCTAACATTACAAATAAAGCTAAAGCCACTTCTATAGTAAAATCTGCAAAAATTAAAGTTGCAATAGTAATACCACCAACAATCATAATACCGCCCATAGTTGGTGTTCCTGATTTTGCTTGATGACTTTTTGGCCCTTCTTCACGAATGCTTTGACCAAATTTTAATTTATGTAGTTCTGGAATTAAAAATGGTCCTACTGCCAAAACTACAAGGGCAGCAGCTACTGCTGCCCATATCATATTTAAATTAAATGCTTCTATCATTTATATTCTTTCTCCAATAACTCAATTATTTTTTCCATATGCATACCATGAGAGCCTTTGAATAAAACAGTATCCTCTTTTTGTAATTCTTTTTTCAATACATCTACTGCTTCTTCATGACTTGCACATTCAAAAACTTTTGCTACCCCTGCTTTTTTGGCAGCTTCAGCTGTGAATTTTGTCAATGTGCCTCTAGTGATTACAATATCCACACCTAATTTACCAGCTAATAAACCAATATCTTCATGAGCTTTTTGTTCTACACTACCTAATTCAAACATATCACCCATTACTAAAATTTTACGTTTCTTAGCTACTTTAGTTAAATTTTCTAAAGCTGCTTTTGTAGACATTGGACTTGCATTATATGCATCATTTATTAAATTAAAATCAGCTAATCTTTTATATTCAAAACGCATAGCAGTTGGTTTAAATGTAGCTAATCCTTTTTGCATTTCCTCAACAGTAAGTCCACAAGCATAACCTACAGCTAAAGCAGCTAAACAATTATAAACATTGTGTATACCTATCATATTCAATGTGAAATGAGCTACTTTATCGCCAACAATTGCATCAAATTCTGTTTTGCCATCATTTACAGTTTTGATATCAAAAGCCTTGATATCGCCTGCATGATTGATACCAAAATAAATTGCATGAGCTTTTGTCAATCTATTCATTTTAGAAACAAATTCATCATCAGCATTTAAAATGACATTTCCATTGATTTCAATAGCCTGTGCCATTTCTCCTTTAGCCTTAGCTATATTTTCCATAGAGCCTAAAAGTTCCATATGAGTTTCGCCTACATTAGTGATTACACCCATTGTAGGTTTAGCGATATCAGTCAATTCTTTAATTTGACCTAATCCTCGCATACCCATTTCCACAACAGCTACATCATAACTTCCATCTAATTGCAATAAAGTCATAGGAAGTCCAATTTCATTATTAAAATTAGCCTGTGTTTTCAATACATTATATTTTCCTGATAATACAGCAGCTGTTAAATCTTTTGTAGTAGTTTTACCATTAGAACCAGTTATTGCTATTACAGGAATATTGAATTTCTTACGCCAAAAATGAGCTAAATCTTGATATGCTTTTAATGTATCATCTACAGCTAAAATATCTATATCAATATCTTCAATCAAGGAAATATCATAATCTTTATTTACAATAGCCCCAATTGCTCCTTTTTTAGCAGCATCAGCAATAAAATCATGCCCATCAAAATTTTCACCTTTTAAGGCAATAAATAACATTCCTTCTTCAATTTTTCTAGTATCAGTTGTTACACCGCCAAAAACTGAAGCTGAAGTCAATTTTTTTAAGATAGCATTTGTAGCTTGCATTACTTGTGTTAATGAAAATTGATAATTAGCCATTAATCTTCCCCCTAATTGCTTCAATAGCTACTTCTTTATCATCAAAATGAATAGTTCCTGTTTTCAAAATCTGATAATTTTCATGACCTTTACCCGCAATAAGTACGATATCATCTTTTTGCGCAAGTTCAATAGCTCTGAAAATAGCTGTTCTTCTATCTGTGATTTTTTCATGGAAATTGCCATGAAGTGCAGGAAGTACACCAGCTTCTACTTCAGATAAAATAAATTCTGGATCTTCTGTTCTTGGATTATCAGAAGTTGCAATTACCACATCAGCAAGCTGTGCTGCAATACGACCCATAATAGGACGTTTTGTTCTATCGCGGTCACCGCCACAGCCAAATACTACAATCAAACGTTTTTTAGCGATTTCACGTGCTGTTTTTAAAACGTTTTCTAATCCATCTGGAGTATGTGCATAATCGACAATTACACTGAAATCTTGACCTTGACGTACAAGTTCAAAGCGTCCTGCTACAGCTTCAAATGCTTCAAGAGTTTCTTTGATTATATCAAAAGAAATTTTTTCAGCTAAAGCTACGCCAATTACACCTAAAATATTATAAACATTGAACATACCTGTAACTTTTAAATCAAAATGAACACAATCATCTTTGTATTTTACATCAAAAGAAGCACCAGATGCTTTTATTTCTACATTTTCAGCTTTTAATACAGCATCATTTTTAATACCATAAGTTATTAAATTGCATTTTGTATGCTCAATCATTGTTTTACTGCCAAGTTCATCATCTAAATTAATTACAGCATTTTTATTAGACTTCACTAAATTTGGTGCAGATAAACTATCAAATAATTTTGCCTTAGCTAGGGCATAATTTTCCATAGTTTTATGATAATCTAAATGATCTTGAGTAAGATTTGTAAACATTGCAGTATCATATTCACAACCTGCAATACGATTCATATCTAAAGCATGTGAAGATACTTCCATAACTACATAATCGATATTTTGTTTATACATCTTATCTAAGATTTCTTGAAGGTCAATCACATCTGGTGTTGTATTGTGAATTGGCATTTCTTCATCTTCAATCATGATTTTAATTGTACCAATAACACCAACTTTGTAACCAGCTTTACGCAAAATATCGCGAAGCATATATGTGCTACTTGTTTTACCGTTTGTTCCTGTAACACCAATCATACGCATTTTTTTACCTGGATAATCATAAAAATATGGTACAGCAAGTTCCATTGCTTCACGCATATTTGGCACTTTTATAACTGTAATATCTGCAGGAACTTCTACATCTTTTTCAGTCATAATCGCACAAGCTCCAGCTTCTATAGCTTGAGGAATAAATTTATTACCATCTACCCTAGTACCACAGATACATACGAATAAAGTGTTTTTTCTCACACGACGTGAATCATGAGTTATAAACTCAATTTCTTTATTCACATCTCCTTTTACTTCTACATTATTTAATACTGACACTAGTTGTTCAATGGTCATTGGAAACCCTCCTGAATTTGCTTTTTATATCTTTTAGCAATCTAAAATCAAACTATATTATAGCTCACTTATTTATATATGTATACTACAAAAAATTAAGCCATAAAATCTTAAAATAAAAATTTGTTTAAGAAATTTATGGCTTAATTGATAATCAATTTTTAGTTGAAAAGAAAAACTTATCCGGTACTATCATTCCTAATTCTTGTGTAGCAATAGATTGTATTCTTTCTGGTGATTTTAAATGTGCTATTTCTAAATGAAGACGAGAATTTTCTGCTTCTAATACTGTAGATTGATTTTTTAATTGATTTAAATAATAAGCATTGCTAGCAGCTGCACCACTACGCAATATAAAAAATCCTGCTAAAGCTACAACAATCACAAATAAAATAATACATCTTGAACGCAACGCATTATTTACATTTACATTTTTTGCCTGTTCTACTTTTACTAATTTTTTAGTTTTCATCTGTTTATAATTTTTTTGACTTTCGTCATAAGCAATTTTGCGTTGCGCTAACATAATAAAATTCTCCTAAGATTATAACTTCTCTGCTACTCTTAATTTTGCACTTTTAGAACGTGAATTATCGTCCATCTCATATTTTGATGGCTTTATAGCTTTACTGCAAAGCTTTATCTCAGGCTTATGATTACATACACAAATTGGTAAATGCGGTGGACAAATGCACCCACGAGATAACTCTTTAAAAACATTCTTTGTTATGCGATCTTCTAAAGAGTGAAAAGTTATTACTGCTATTTTCCCACCCTTATTTAAATGTTTTACTGCTGTTTTAAAAGTATTTTCTAAAATTCCTAATTCATTATTTACTTCTATACGAATAGCCTGAAAAATGCGTTTTGCTGGATGACCCGTTGCTTTTTTTCGCACAGCGGCTGGTATAGCACGGCGAATAATATCCACTAATTCGCCTGTAGTTTCTATTTTCTTTTCTTGACGATATTTTACAATAAACTCAGCTATACGTTTGCTCCAACGTTCTTCACCATATGTTTTAAAAATATGATTTAATTGTTCCTCATCATACTCATTAACCACATTATATGCAGAAAAATCTTGTGTTTTATCCATGCGCATATCAAGTGGTGCATCTTGCATATAAGAAAAACCTCTATCTGCTTCATCTAATTGATATGAGGAAACACCTAAATCAAATAAAATTCCATCAATATATTCTATATTTAAATCATTTAATATGGCTTCTAAATTTTTAAAATTACTATGCACAATATCTATTTTACATTGATATTGTTTTAATCTCTCAGTTGCAACTTTTATAGCATCTTCATCTTGGTCAATACCAATTAAATGACCATTTTCATTTAATTGACTTGCAATTCTTGATGAATGACCTGCTCCACCTAAAGTACAATCCACATATATACCATCAGGTTTAATAGCAAGTCCTGCTATTACTTCTTCTGGTAGAACACTAATATGTTCAAATTCCACCAATGAAACCCCTCTCATTTTATAAAATAATCATATTTATACAAGTATAATTGTAACAGTCATCAAAATTTATTTCAATAGCAAATTCGATTAACTCTTATACCAACCCAATCGTTCAAATACTGGTACATAATGCATGCGTTCATAAAAAGATAAAAATGTATTTTCTGTATGGAAAATAGGTACTCTTTCTAAAGCATAAATATTACTTGCTCTATCCACATTACCATATTTTATCGTAAATGCGCCACGATAACCTGCGTCATTAACTAATTTAGCAATATATAAATTATATGTGCCTGTAGGATAAGCCATAAATTTTGTATCTTGATTTAATTGCGTATCTAGTGTTTGTTTAGATTTTGTAAGTTCATCTTTTAACTGCGCTTCCGTAAGCTCTGTCATAGATTTATGACTAGCTGTATGGGATTGAAAATCCATGCCATTTGCTTTCATTTCTTTTATTTGTTCCCAAGTTAAATAATTAGGTTGATTGCTAACAAAATCTGTGATTATAAAAATAGTGCCTGTAAAACCATATTTTTTCAAAATTGGATACGCATTTTGGTAATTATCTTCATAACCATCATCAAAAGTAATCATGATAGGATTTTCTGGAAGCTCTGCTCCATTTACCATATAATCATATAATTGGTCAGTATTTATAGTATTATAACCATTTTCTTTTAAATAAGCCATTTGTCGGTCAAAATCTTCCGGTAATACTGATAAAGCTATATTCATATTATCAACCTTATGATAATTTAATATAGTAATTGGAATATCTTCTTCATTTTCTGCTGCTGATACAGGCATTACTTTAGGGCTTGATAAAACTAAAGGCAAACAAACTAACATAATAAATAATATTATTTTTGTATATATTTTTTGTTTAAACACACCTATCGTCTCTCTTTCATCTTAAAATAAACACTCAATTATGTTGAAAACGTTTTACTACATATATAAATACAGTCGCTATCATCACAGTCAATGCTATCCACTGCATTGGATATAATAACATATCTTTATTAACACTAAAATACATAAAGCCAATACCAAATCTAATAATAGCCATCAAAATAACACTAAATAAAAAAACTGTGCCTTCAGCTAAAAATTTATATTTTCTATTTATAAGTAAACACAAGATAGAAATTATAAATACTATACTATAAGCAAAAGCCTGATACAAAGCTACTGGCTGAAAATATTGATATGCTTCAAAACCTGTTGGACGATACCTATATTCTACATATTCAGCTAAACTATGGTCATTAGGAATATCTAAACCTAGCGGAGTTCCCAATGAAAATTGCATCATAAAGTTTGCCAATTGCAAAATAATCAGACCAAATAAAATCGAAGGCATCATCAAATCAAACCACAACCATAAATTATAACCATATTTACGCAAAAAAACTATACTTGTTGCTAGAAAACCCAATAATGCTCCATAAATAGATAGACCACCTTGCCAAATACAAAAAATTTGACTTATATTTGACATATATGCATCTAAATGTATAATTACATAAAAAATTCTAGCACATATCAAACTCACAGGAATTATAAAAATCAATAAATCCCACATGGGACTGAATTTTTCACCATATAATTTAAACATTATTTTACTTATACCTAAGCCTATTAATAATGCAACGACAATTATTAAGCCATACCAATAAATATTGATATCACCTAAATAAAAAGCTACAAATTCCATAAAATCTCCCTCTTTATCCCCATAACACATTTTTTATTTTTTATAATGTCTTATTGTACTGCTATCTAAAAAATTTATCAATTATCTATCTTTATTATTCTTCATTAAAAATAATATTTATAAAATATACTTATAGTATTTTTTTATATTCAGAGCAAAATCTTTATTAAAAATAATTTAAAATAAATTCATATCATTTTTCTATGATTATTTACAAAAATATTATTTACTTATACCAAAACTAAAAAAAATATGATATAATTCCCATGTGAATAAAATTAATTATCAAATTTCACTATAAATCATAAATAAAGGAGATATTTTTCATGACTATAACTAAAGAAATGGGTATTATGGAAGTTGTTAGCCAATATCCTGAAACTGTAGAAGTATTTGTAAACGCTGGTATGGGTTGCCTCGGTTGTGCTGCTGCTCACTTTGAAAACATCGAACAAGGTGCAGGCGCTCATGGCATCGATATCGATAAACTCATCGAAGATTTAAATGCTGCTATCGAAGCAAAATAATATATTATAAAATAAAGCCACTGACTTTTGTTAGTGGCTTTTATTTTTAAAAGGAGCTGTCTTTATGTCCATAGAAAAAGTAAAATCATATTTCAAACAATTTAATATGGAAGATAAAATTATGGAATTTCCTGTTTCTAGTGCTACAGTAACTGAAGCTGCTAAAGCTTTAAATTGCCAAGAAGCTCATATTGCCAAAACTATGTCTTTTAAATTAAATGAAGATGCTATTCTTGTAGTTATGGCTGGTGATATGCGAATTGATAACCATAAATTCAAAGAAAAATTTCACAAAAAAGCTACTATGCTCAAAGCTGATGAAGTTGAACCTATGACAGGCTTTCCTATCGGTGGAGTTTGTCCATTCGCTCCTAAAGATGGCGTAAAAGTATATCTTGATGAATCTTTAAAACGCTTTGATAAAGTCTATCCTGCTTGTGGTAGCAGAAATAGTGCTATTGAACTTAGTATTCCTGAACTTGAAAAATATTCTAAAGCTGTTGAATGGGTAAATATTGGTAAAAACTAAACAATATGTAAATACAAAGGAGAAATAAAATGATACCAGCAGGTATAATCCATCAAAAAAATAATTTCTATACAGCTAGAATTGTAGGTAATTGTGGCGAATTTTCAGCTCAAGAATTAATAGCTATCGCTCAAATTGCTTCAACATATGGCAATGGTAAAATTACTGCCACATCTAGAGGTACTATAGAAATTGAACAAATTTCCCCAGATAATATTGAGAACATGTTAGCTGAAATAAAAGCACACAATTTGCGCTTAGGTGGTACAGGGACTACAGTTAGAGCTATCGTCAGCTGTAAAGGTACTACTTGCACTAAGGGTTTATATGATGTACATGCTTTAGCAAGAGAATTAGATGATTTATTTTATGGTCAAATCGTACCTAAAAAATTAAAAATAGGTGTATTTGGCTGTATCAATAGCTTAGGCAAAGCAAAATCTCAAGATATTGGTATAATGCCATCATTTAAAAATCCACATAAATTTGAAATATATATCGGTGGATTGTTAGGAAATAGCCCTGTATATGGTCAACATATTGATATTGCTTTAAATAAAGAACAATTAATTTGTGCTATAAAATTTATCATTGAAATTTATCAAAAAAATGGCAAATATCCTCAACGATTACGTAAAGTCCTAGATACAAATCCTAATCTTTGGCAAGAAATAACTGATTATTTAACAAAATTAATTCAAAAATAATAAAATAGCAAAAGCACCTTAAAAGTCAAAAACAATCTAACTTTTAAGGTGCTTTTTTATATAAAAAGTGTCAAAAAGTGTCAAAAATAAAAATATATTTTAACTTTATTAGGAAAAATTTTTCTAAAAATTCTCAAATTATTGTTTAATAAAACAACTTAAAATATAATATGTTCAAGATTTCAATATTTTAGGAGGAAAATCATGAATAATCAATTAAAAATCGTTACAATCGGTGGAGGTAGTAGTTATACTCCTGAATTAATGGAAGGTTTTATCAAAAGATATAATGAACTTCCTATAAAAGAAATATGGCTTGTTGATATTGAAGCCGGAAAAGAAAAACTAGATATAGTAGCTAATTTATCTCAACGCATGTGGAACACTGCTGGATATCCTGTAAAAATTTATACAACATTAGACAGAAGAAAAGCTTTAAAAAATGCAGATTTTGTGACTACCCAATTTCGTGTAGGTTTATTAGATGCTCGTATAAAAGACGAAAGAATTCCTGCTTTGCATGGTATGTTAGGTCAAGAAACTAATGGTGCTGGTGGTATTTTTAAAGCCTTTAGAACTATTCCTGTAATAAAATCTATTATAGATGACATGAGAGAATTTTGCCCTAATGCATGGCTTATTAATTTTACTAATCCTAGTGGTATGATTACTGAGGCTGTAATTAAACATTTTAACTGGAAAAAATGTATTGGTTTATGTAATGTGCCTACCATTTCAATGATTGCAGAACCTAAAATAATCAATAAGTCTATTAATGATTTAAATTATAGATTTGCAGGTCTAAATCATTTTCATTGGCATAAGGTGTTTGATAAAAATGGTAAGGATTTAACACCAGAGCTCATAGAACATATCAATGAAAAAAATGGGGGTACACCTGTTAATATTTATCCTGCCAAATTTCCATTAGGTTTATTACATTCTATGAATCTATTACCATGTGGATACCATAGATATTATTATATGCAAAAAGAAATGCTTCAACATAGTTTAGAAGAATTTAAATTAGCTGGTGGTACTCGTGCAGAACAAGTAAAACAAACCGAACATGAATTATTTGATATATATATAAATCCTAAATTAGACCACAAACCAGAACAATTATCTAAACGTGGTGGTGCATATTATAGTGATGCTGCTTGCGAATGTATCAATGCTATCTATAATAACAAAAAAATTCACATGGTAGTTAGCACTCAAAATAATGGTGCTATTTCTTGTTTAGATGATAGTTCTATTGTCGAAGTTTCTTCTATAATCTCTGCAACCGGAGCTCAACCTTTAGCTTGGGGAAAAATGTCACCATCTCAAAAAGGATGGTTACAATTAATGAAAGCTATGGAAGAATGCGTTATTCAAGCTGCTATAACAGGTGATTATGGAACTGCTTTAGAAGCATTTAATATTAATCCTTTAATCGAAAATAGTGATGAAGGTATTGCTGTTTTAAATGAATTACTCTTAGCCCATGAAAAATATTTACCTCAATTTAAAGAAATTATATGCAAATTAAAAGAACAAGGAATAAAATTAACTGACCCTATAGTTGTTGATTTAATGGAAAATGGTTATTGAGGTGAAATTTAATGTCTATACAAACTGAATTATTTGGTAAGTTGCCTCATAATAAATCAGCCTATTTATATACCATAAAAAATATCAATGGAATGTTTATTAAAGTTTCTAATTATGGTGCTTTATTAACTTCATTAGTTGTAAAAAATCTCCAAGGACAATATAAAGATATTGTCCTTGGTTATGATAACTTAGAGGATTATTTTAATAATTCACCATTATTCGGAGCAATTGTAGGAAGAAATATAAATAGGATATCTAATGCCCAATTTGAAATTGATGGTCATATTTATAATCTAATAAAAAATAGAGGTATCCATAATATACACAGTGATAAAGAACATGGTTTTCATAAAGTTTTGTGGAAAACTACCTTTTTAGATGAAAATAGTATATCATTTTCTTATTTCAGTCCTGACCAAGAACAAAATTTCCCGGGAAATTTATCTGTTAATGTTACTTATACTTTAACAAATAGCAATGCTTTGATTATTTCCATTAGAGCTATTAGTGATAAAACAACTTTAATTAATATTTCTAATCACAATTACTTTAATCTTTCTGGTCATGATTCAGGCGACATATTAAATACAGAATTATTAATAAATTCCAATTTTTTCACCCCTGTAGATGAATATACGATACCTACTGGAGAAATTCGTTCTGTTTTAAAAACACCATTTGATTTTACTTATTCTCATAAAATAAAGAATGATATATTTAAAAATTATAGTCAATTAAAAATAGCAAATGGTTTTGATCACAATTTTGTATTAAATAATCCTCATATCGGTCTTAGAAAAATAGCTCAAGCAAAAAATTCTAATGAAGGTATCAGTATGGACGTTTACTCTGATTCTATTGGATTACAATTTTATACGGGTAACAATTTATCTAAAATAAAAGGAAAAAATAATGTTATTTACGATAAATACAGCGGCTTTTGTCTTGAACCACAATATTTTCCTAATAGTATTAACACAGATAACTTTGAAAAACCTATTTTTAATCCAAATGAAGAATTTAAAACTACTGTAATTTATCAATTTACTTAACTTATTGGAGGTTATTTATTTATGAATAGTAATATATTTTCTGTAGTGCAAAAGATAGGAAGATCTTTTTTCTTACCAATGTCCGTCCTACCAGTTGCTGGTATATTATTGGGGATAGGTGCTTCATTCACTAATCCTAATACTATAAAAACTTTTAACCTAGAAAATATTTTAGGCGATGGCACATTCCTTCATGGTGTATTAGTTATTATGTCTTCAGTTGGCAGTATTATATTTTCTAATTTACCTATAATATTTGCATTAGCAGTAGCATTAGGCATGGCTAGAAATGAAAAAGCTGTTGCTGTATTGGCATCTGCATTATCATTTCTAGCTATGAATACTACTGTAAATGCTCTTTTAAAACTCTCAGGACAAATTTTACCTGATGGAAGCTATTCCTCAAATACATTACAAGGTGCAATTACTACTATGTGTGGTATAGAAACACTACAAATGGGTGTATTTGGTGGTATTGTGGTTGGCCTTGTAACAGCATTTTTACACAATAAATTTTATAAACAACAACTTCCTATGGTTCTATCTTATTTTGCTGGTATTCGTTTTGTTCCAATTATTTGTGTTATTGCTCATATTTTTGTAGGTGCTATCCTTTTTTTCATTTGGCCAACTATTCAACAAGGAATATTTGCCATAAGTAATCTCATTATGGCTAGTGGATATATTGGTACTTTTATTTTCGGCTTTATGGAAAGAATTTTAATACCTTATGGATTACATCATGTATTCTATATACCATTTTGGCAAACAGGTTTAGGTGGAACAGCTATAGTCGATGGTGTTACTATAGCTGGTGCCCAAAATATATTCTTTGCTCAACTTGCTTCTCCAAATGTTACACAATTTAGTGTAGAAGCTTGTCGTTTCATGACTGGAAAATATAGTTTTATGATGGCAGGTCTACCTGCAGCTGCATTAGCAATGTATCATTGTGCGAAGCCTGAAAATAAAAAAATTGTTGGTGGCTTATTAGTATCCGCAGCTTTAACATCTTTTGTTACTGGTATTACCGAACCTATTGAATTTACATTTCTTTTCATTGCCCCTGCTCTTTTTGTTCTTCACTGTGTATTAGCTGGCTTCTCTTTTGTATTAATGCATATGCTTAATATTTGTATTGGCACAACTTTTTCCTGTGGTTTAATTGACTTTATTTTATATGGCGTTTTACAAGGACAAGCTAAAACTAATTGGTTAATGATTTTACCTGTTTTTGTTGGTTATTTTGTTCTCTATTATTTTATATTTAAATTTGTTATTTTAAAATTTAATTTGCCTACACCTGGTAGAGGTGATTCTACTGAAAACAAACTATATACAAAAGAAGACTACTTAAATAAAAAGAAATCTTCCAATATAAAAACAGATGCTACTAATAATGATACTTTATCTCCTATAATCATTGATGGTCTTGGTGGAACAGATAATATTTTAGATATTAACAGCTGTGCTACTCGTTTGAGAATAACTATTAAAGATAATACAAAAATAAACGAAACTATTTTAAAACAAACAGGTTCTGCAGGAATTATACAAAAAGGTAATGGTATTCAGATAATTTATGGACCTCAAGTCTCTATTATTCACAGTAATTTAGAAGAATATATTGCTTATATGAATAAACCTATTGATAAAAGTACTCATGATTCATCTACTATAAAAGGTGAATTAAAAGCTGTCTCAGATGGTAAAGTCATTTTGCTTTCTAATGTTCCTGATGAAACATTTTCTTCAAAAGCTCTTGGTGATGGATATGCTATACAACCATCAAAAGGAGAAGTGGTAGCTCCTATATCAGGAACTATAACCATGCTTATGGAAAAAACAAATCATGCAATAGGCATAAAAACAGATGATGATATCGATATTCTAATTCATATAGGTATTGATACTGTAACTTTAAATGGTGTAGGCTTTACCCCACTTGTAAAAATAGGTCAAAAAGTAAATATAGGTGATAAACTTATTAATTTTGATAAAAATTATATAGAAAAAAATCATTTATGTTCTGATATTATTGTTATTATATTAAATAATAATAATACCCCTAAAATAAAATATACTACAGATATCATTGCTAAAGCTGGTAAAACAACTATAGGTATATGGTAAATAAAAATAGAGTAGGGCTTCTTTTCCCTACTCTATTTCTCTATCATCCATAAAATTAATAAATTCATGAATATATTCTATGTTTTTTTCTCTATTTAAATTATAAATACATGAAAATAAAACATCTAAAATATATTGTAATGCTATATGTGAAGAAAATTGTGATATCCTATCACGTAAATTCTCTTTGTCACTAATTGATAATTGATACTTTATATAATTAGTATACATATTACCATTTGCTTTACTAATAAAAATAATAGGTATTTGCTTTAAATATAATTTCTTTATAATACTAGGAATAAATGTTGCTTTACCTGAATAAGATATAATAATTGCTACATGTTTTTTGTCAGCTGCTAAAACTCTCATTCTTTGTTCATATAAAGATTTTGGACAATTAACAATTCGTCCAATAGTTAACATCTTATCTTGAAAATTTTCTGCTGCATTTAAATTATGTGCATGTGTATATATATCAATAACTTTAGCATTAAATAATAAATGTGTAACTTTTGTTAAAATTACATGATCAATATAATTAAAAGTATCTTTTATTGTTGTTTCATATAAATTCATTAATTTATATGCAATATTTTTTTGACTATCATTATATTTAAATGGATAATTTACATCTACAACTTTACTATTTTCTTGTTTAATCATAAGATCTTGTACTAATTGTATTTTCAATTTATTAAACCCATCTATACCTATTTTTTTACATAATCTATGTATAGTTGATTTAGATACAAAAACAGTATCTGCTAATTCTTGAATAGTTTGTTCTTTTACAATTTCTTTATTATTTAAGATATAATTTATTACTTTCATTTCTATAGGTGTTAAATCATCACAAAATTTAATCATATTTTCTAAAAGCATTTTCTATTCCTTTCAAATATAACAATTTTATATCTTAACTATTCATCAAATAATTTAATTAATATTAGTCTAATAATAAAATAGTGATTATATAAAAATAATATAATCACTTCTATATAATCACTATTAAAATTTATTATAAATTTTTAAGCATATCTTTTACTGTTTGTGCACAATCATCAACTTTTACATTAGAAGTAGCACCATCACGGCGAACTTTAATTTCTACTTCATTAGCATCTAAAAGTTTAGGGCTTACAGTAATACGTACTGGATAGCCAATTAAATCAGCATCTTTGAATTTTACGCCAGCTCTGTCTTTTCTATCATCTAAAAGTACATCTATACCAACATTTTTCATATCAGCATAAAGTTTTTCTGCAATCTGCATTTGAGCTTCATCTTTAGCGTTGATAGGTACAATAACCACTTCAAATGGTGCAATAGATGCAGGCCAAATAATACCATTATCATCATGGAATTGTTCAATAGCAGCTGCCATTGTACGGCTAACACCAATACCATAGCAACCCATGATCAATGGTTTTTCTTTACCATTTTCATCAAGGAAAGTAGCACCGAGTGCTTTACTGTATTTTATACCAAGTTTAAATACTTGTCCTACTTCAATACCATGAGTCATTTTTACTGGAGCGCCACAATGAGGACATGGATCTCCTTCTTCAATAAGGCGAATATCAGCTACAATTACATCACCAAAATCGCGTTTTGGATTAGCATTTTTATAATGGCAACCTTCTTCATTTGCACCGCAAACAGCATTATGCATTTCCATTACTGTAGCATCAACAACCACGATTACATCTTTGCTAAGACCGATTGGACTCATGAAACCAGGCACACCACCAATAGCGCGAATAGCAGACTCTTCTGCCATTTTTAATGTGATTGCTCCTGTAATATTTTGTAATTTTACATCATTTACTTCATGGTCGCCACGAACAAATGCACAGATTACTTGGTCTTTTTCATTTTGGAAAATAACAGCTTTGATATTTTTTTCAATTGGAGTATTAAAAAATTCAGCTACAGCTTCAATAGTTTTTGTACCAGGAGTATTTACTTTTTCAAGTGGTAATTCTTCTTCATCTGGTGCAACAATTGGTTTTAATTCGGATTTTTCAGCGTTTGCTGCATAATCGCATTTTTCACAGTAAACGATATCAGATTCACCTGTTTCAGCTAATACAGTGAATTCATGTGTTGTAGCATTACCAATAGCACCGCCATCAGCTTCTACAGGGCGGAATGTAAGGCCACAACGATTGAAGATATTTGTATATGCATCATACATATCTTTATAAGATTTATCAAGTCCTGCTTCATCTTTATCAAAAGAATAAGCATCTTTCATGATAAATTCACGACCACGCATAAGACCAAAACGAGGACGAATTTCATCACGATATTTATTTTGAATTTGATATAACAATAATGGTAATTGTTTATAAGAACGTACTTCATTACGTACTAAATCTGTAATAATTTCTTCATGTGTTGGTCCAAGGCAGAATTCACGATTATGTCTGTCCACTAAACGGAACATTTCTTCGCCAAAAACTTCCCAACGACCAGTTTCTTTCCAAAGTTCAGCAGGTTGTACAATTGGAAGAGCTAATTCTTGACCGTCTTTAGCTTCCATTTCTTCACGAATAATTTGTTCTATTTTGCGTAAAGTACGCCAAGCAAGAGGCAAATATGTATAAACCCCACCTGCTACTTTACGAATAAAACCAGCTCTAAGCATTAGCTGATGACTAGGTACTTCAGCTTCTGCTGGAGTCTGACGCAATGTAGGCGCATAAAGTTTAGATGTACGCACTATAAATTCCTCCTAAAATATATGGGAAAAACCCTTTTCAATATTAATTAACTTATATATTCTATCATACTTTAGCTAAAATAAAAATGTTCATTATCTTCTTTGCCACTAAAAAAGCTGTAATAAAATTAAAAACTAAAATTTTATTACAGCTTCTTTTTTATTTTATAAGTTTATCTAATTCTTCAAATAAAGCATCTACTAATTTATCTTCAGGTACTTTATTTATAACTTCACCTTTACGGAAGACTAATCCTTCACCTTTTCCACCAGCGATACCAATATCAGCATCACGGGCTTCACCTGGGCCATTTACAACACAACCCATAACAGCAACTTTGATAGGTTTTGTTATTCCTGACAATCTTTGTTCTACTTTTTCAGCAATACTTGGTAAATCAATATTACAACGACCACAAGTAGGACATGAAATAAGTGTAGGTCCATATTCTTTAAGACCTAATGCTTTTAAAATTTCATTTGCTACTTTTACTTCATTCACAGGATCACCAGTCAAAGAAATGCGGAATGTATCGCCTATGCCTTCAGCAAGTAAAGCACCTATACCTACAGCGGATTTAATAATTCCTGTATTTACAGTGCCTGCTTCTGTTATGCCTAAATGAAGTGGATAGTCCACTGTTTCACTCATCAAACGATAAGCATCTAGCGTTAATGGTACATCATGTGCTTTTAGTGAAATTTTAATATCATAGAAATTTAATTTTTCTAGAATTCTTATATGCTCTAAAGCACTTTCAACTAACGCTTCTGGTGTTACTTTACCATATTTTGCCAACAATTTTTTATCAAGTGAACCTGCATTAACACCTATACGTATAGGAATATTTCTTGTTTTTGCAGCTTCGACTACTGCTTTTACACGTTCTTCATCGCCGATATTCCCAGGATTAATACGAAGTGCATCTATACCTTGTTCTATAGCTTTTAAAGCTAGACGATAATCAAAATGAATATCTGCAACCAAAGGTACATCGACTTGACTTTTAATATTGTAAATATTTTCAGCTGCTGACATATCAGGTACAGCTACACGAACAATATCACAACCAGCATCTACTAATGCTTTTATCTGTGCTACTGTAGCATTTGTATCTGTTGTTTTAGTATTAGTCATAGATTGCACAGATATCGGTGCACCGCCACCAATTTTTACATCACCAATACTAATTTGTCGTGTCATTTTTCTTTTTATCATTATATCCAACACCTTTTTATGTCGTATTTATTAACTCTTAGCCAAATAAACGACCAACATCTTGAGCTGTAGCAAAAAACATCAAGGATAATAATAAAATTATACCTGCCATTTGCACTACTCTCACATATTTAGCTTCAATAGCCTTACCACGAATTGCCTCTACTAATAAGACTACAAAATGTCCGCCATCTAAAGCAGGAATTGGCAATAAATTTATTACTCCTAAGTTCAAACTCAATAATGCAGCAAATTGTAATAATGGAACTAAACCTAAATGTGCAGCTTGACTAGTCATTTGAGCTACACCCACTGGTCCAGATAATTCTGCACTAACACTACCTGTTATCATGCCAATAAGACCACTATACATTTGGTAAATAATATTTACTACTGTAGCAAATGCTAAAGCAATTGATTCACCAAAGCCTACACTTTTTACATCAACTGGCGCAGTTACCCCAATCAAAGCACGCTTAGCTTGTTCATCATATTTTGGCACAACAGAAGTAGCCATCTGTTCATTATCACGGATAAATTCTATTTTTAAAATTTTTCCATCAGCATTTTGCACTTTCTGTACAAAATTTGTCCATGAAGTAATTTGTTCTCCATTTACGCTTAAAATTTTATCTCCATCTTTTAAGCCAGCTTGACTTGCTGCTTCTCCAGAAATAACTTGCCCTAAAACTGGAGCATTTGATGGAGTTTGTATACCATTAAAGAAAAAAACTCCTGCAAAAATCAAAAAAGGTAAAATAAAGTTCATTATCGAACCAGCTAAAATTACAATCATTCTAGCCCATACAGGACGAGCCCAATACGCTCTATCTCCTGCATCTTCATCCATGCCTTTTTCCATTCCTGCAATTTTATTAAAACCACCAAGAGGAATAGCTCTTATAGAATATACTGTTTCCCCTCTTTTTGTACTTACTAATTTAGGACCAAAACCAATTGCAAATTCATCTACACGCATACCAGTTTTTTTTGCAGTAATAAAATGTCCAAATTCATGAACCAATACTAGCAAACCAAAGACAAATACAATAGCAATTGCACTGATTAACACTTATAAATCTTCTCCTTTACTTGCTTACGAATATTGCTATCAATTTCAAATAAATCTTCAAGTTCTGGTTCTATCAAAGTTATATGAGATTGCATAGCTTCTTCTATTATATCATAAATATCTAAGAAACTAATCTTTTCATTTAAGAAAGCTTCTACAGCAATTTCATTGGTAGCATTCATCACACAAGGCATAGAACCGCCTATTTTTCCTGCTTCATACGCTAAAGCAAGACCTCTAAATGTGTCTGTATCTGGCTTTTCAAAAGTTAAATCTTTCATTTGCCAAAAATCTAATTTTTCAGCAGGACAAACCATTCTTTCTGGATAAGTAAGTGCATACTGTATAGGAAGTCTCATATCAGTTGAACCTAATTGAGCAATAACTGAGCCGTCCACATATTGCACCATAGAATGAATAATACTTTGTGGGTGAACTACTACCTGAATTTTATCATAATCCACATTATATAATTGTTTTGCTTCAATTACTTCTAAGCCTTTATTCATCAAAGATGCGCTATCAATAGTAATCTTGCGTCCCATTTTCCATGTTGGATGACTTAAGCATTGTTTTACTGAAACATTTCTTAACTCTTCTATTTTCTTACCTCTAAAAGGGCCACCAGAGGCAGTAACTAATAATTTATCAACTTTATTCATATCTTCGCCATGTAAACATTGAAATAATGCTCCATGTTCACTATCAATCGGCATGATTTCAATTTGTTTTTCACGAGCTTTTTTCATAACTAAATCACCAGCTACTACTAAAGTTTCCTTATTAGCTAGTGCGATATTTTTACCAGCTTCAATAGCTCTCATAGTTGGACGAAGACCTGCAAAACCCATTAATGAAGTAACTACTGTATCAATTTTATCTGTAGTAGCCCCTTCGATTAATCCTTCTTCTCCATAATATAATTTAGTTTCTCCTACATAACGAGCTTTTAATTTTTCATAAGCTTCTTTATTATGCAAAATCGCCATAGCTGGTTTAAATTCATTTATTTGCTGTTCTAATAATTCATCATTATTATTAGCCGCTAAAACTTCAATTTTCAAGAAATCACTATGATTTCTAACTACATCTAAAGTTTGAGTTCCAATTGAACCAGTTGAACCTAATACTGCAATTTTTTTCATTATATTATATTCCTTTACCTTAAATATCTAATAAAAATATTGCTATATAATAAACGAGCGGTGCTGTAAATAATAAACTATCAAATCTATCTAACACGCCACCATGACCTGGAATTAAAGTACCTGAATCTTTGATACCCACAAATCTTTTAATACAAGACTCTACTAAATCGCCAAATGTACCAATAATTGCTATCAATGCACCCATTAATAACATAATCATCATATCAAAATTAAAATAACTGCCTAAAAGACCTACACATATCATTGAACCTAAAATTCCGCCAACAAAACCTTCAACGCTTTTTTTAGGACTGATTTCTGGACATAAACGATGTTTACCTATACTACAACCTACAAAATAAGCAAAACTATCACTAGCCCATGTACCAATAAAAGTAAGCCATATTAAAATACAACCTACAGAAAATTCCCCTAAAAGACTATTTGTCGCTAAAATAGTTGAGTTCTCAATCATTCTAAGCATTATTAAATGATAAAAAGGAATAGCTATATACATTGTTCCTGCTAAAGTAATACAACCATCTAACACAGAAAAATGCTTATGATTAAATATCATATTCATTAAGGAAACAAATATAGCTACTACAATACCAAATGCAATATTATTAGCCATATATCCACTTAATACCATAAAACAAATAATCAATAAGCCCCAAAACAATGGTATATTATAATTCTTATGGGCAAAAGCATTTACATATTCTCGCCAAGCAAGACAAGCAAGTAATATAGAAACTGCTATAAATAATGAACCCCCTATTTGAATTACACCTGTAGCTATTATCATACCAATAATTCCACTGATAATTCGCGTTAGCAAAATCTTCCACCGCCCTAAATATAATTATTTGCTACTCAAACCACCAAATCTTCTATCTCTCTTTTGAAAATCAACAATTGCTTGAAGAAATTCTTCAGAAGAAAAATCTGGCCAATTTGTCTTTGTAAACCAAAATTCGGCATACGCTGCCTGCCATAATAAGAAATTACTCAATCGTATATCGCCACTTGTTCTAATCATTAAATCTACAGGTGGCAAATCTTTTGTATATAAATTATCGTCAATCACTTTATCATCAATTTTATCAATAGATAAATCACCTGATTGTACTTCACTAACTATATTTTTTACTGCTGTTACAATCTCATCTCTACCACCATAATTTACAGCAACATTAAATCTTACACCAGTATTATTTTTAGTGCGTTCTTCTGCTGCATGTAATTCATTTGGTAAATTACCTGGTAATTCATCAACTCTTCCAATAAAGTGAATACGTACATTATCTTCACACATTTCATCAATTTGTTCTGCTAAAAAACTAGAAAATAAATTCATCAGAAAATTAACTTCTGTCATTGGTCTTTTCCAGTTTTCAGTAGAAAATGCATATACTGTTAAAATAGGTATATTATATTTTATACAAGTTTTAAGAATTTTTTTTAGTGTTTTTACGCCAGCTTTATGTCCAGATGTTCTAATTAAACCCTTTCCAGTAGCCCAGCGACCATTTCCATCCATAATTATACCAACATGTTGTGGTAATTTATTTAAATCTAATTGTTTATCTATAGAAATATCTCTTTTTTCTTTTTTAGAAGAAAATATTTTTTTGAGCATACTAGAAGCCCCTTCCACATAAAATATAAGAAATAAGCCCCTCTTTAGAGGGGCCTTTCCAGTGCTTATTGCTAATAAAACAATTATGCTTCAATAGCACCTGCTGGACAACCAGCTTGACATGCACCACATTCTACACACATATCTGCATCAATTTCATAATGGTTTTCACCTTCAGAAATAGCGCCTACAGGGCAAGTACCTGCGCAAGCACCGCAAGAAATGCAATCATCAGTAATTTTATAAGCCATCTATTACACCTCCTTTCGCATCTTGGCAGCAGCTGTAAGCTCTAATACATTATCATCTAAAACTTTTACTCTGACAATATATAGTTTACTATCATCAACTTTAAAATAGCCTCTCATTGGCACAGTATAGTTCATTTTAAATTTTATATTTCTAGAATTTAATCGCTCTATAGCCTCAACAGCTGACAATCCTAAATATTCCATATAATCAAACTTCCATTATTTCTTTTTCTTTTTCCGCTCTAGCAATATCGATTTCTTTAATATATTTATCTACGATTTTTTGAATATCTTCTTGAGCTTTTTTAGCATCATCTTCTGTGATAGATTTTGCTTTTTCTAATTTTTTAATAGCTTCATTAGCATCACGGCGAATATTACGAACAGATACTTTAGATTCTTCTGCACGTTTATTCAATGTTTTTACAAGGTCAGTACGACGTTCTTCAGTAAGCTGAGGTATATTTAAACGAATTACTGTACCATCATTATTTGGGCTAAGACCAAGGTCAGATCTTGTAATTGCTTTTTCAATCTCATGAAGCATTGGTTTTTCCCATGGTTGAATTAAAATCATACGAGGTTCAGGAACAGAGATATTACCTACCTGATTTACTGGTACTAAAGAACCGTAATATTCTACCATTACTTTATCTAATAATGCAGGAGTTGCACGACCTGCACGAAGAGAAGCAAATTCAGATTTTGCTGCACTTAAAGTTTTTTTCATACGCTCTTCATTTTTAGCTATTACTTCTTTAATCATTAATCATTACCTCCAACAGTTGTTCCAATATTTTCGCCTAAAGCAGCTTTTAAAATATTTTCATGATTATCTATATTAAATACTACTAAAGGAATTTTATTATCCATGCAAAGACTTGTTGCTGTAGAATCCATTACTGCAAGTCCACGATTTAATACTTCTAAATATTCAAGGCTATCAAATTTTTTAGCTTCAGGATTTTTATTAGGGTCAGAATCATATACGCCATCTGTATTCTTTTTACCCATTAAAATAACTTCAGCTTCAATTTCAGCAGCACGAAGAGCAGCAGTTGTATCTGTGGAGAAATAAGGATTACCTGTACCAGCACCGAAGATAACAACTCTACCTTTTTCTAAATGACGAATTGCTTTACGACGAATATAAGGTTCAGCAACTTGACGCATTTCAATAGCAGATTGAACACGGCTGTCAACGCCCATACCTTCTAAAGCATCTTGAAGTGCTAAAGCATTCATCACTGTAGCAAGCATACCCATATAATCTGCTGTAGCTCTATCCATACCTTTATTGCTACCAGCAAGACCACGCCAAATATTTCCGCCACCTACAACGATAGCTACTTCAATACCATACTCACGTACTTTTTTAATTTGTTTAGCGATAGATTCAACAACTTCTGGATTAATACCAAAACGCTGTTCACCAGCTAAAGATTCACCACTTAATTTGAAAACTATACGTTTATATTTAATATCAGCCACAATAAAACCTCCATAAAAACTTATAATTATCAACCTGCATAATATCTTTTCTTATTTTATCATATATCTATGGCAAACGGTAGACATTATAATTTTTTTCTATATCTAATTTTTATACTAATTTTATCTTATTACAAAAAAGAGAACACCGAAGTGTTCTCTCTTTGTATTTCATAATGAAATTATTTAACAGCTGCCATAACTTCTTCTACAAAGTTATCAGCTTTCTTTTCAATACCTTCACCAAGTTGATATCTTACGAAACGACGAATGGAGATATTTTCACCGATTTTAGCAATTTTGCCTTTTACAAGGTCAGAAATTGTAACATCTGGATCTTTAATGTATGGCTGATCTAAAAGACATACTTCTTTATAATATTTTTCGAGACGACCTTCAACCATTCTTTCAACGATTTTTTCAGGTTTGCCTTCATTAATAGCTTGTTCACGAAGAACTTGACGTTCATGTTCGATAGCTGCTGGATCTACTTCTTCACGACGTACGCAAGTTGGGTTAGCAGCAGCGATCTGCATAGCAATATCACGAGCGAAATCCTGGAATTCAGGAGTACCAGCAACGAAGTCAGTTTCGCAGTTAACTTCTACTAATACACCGATACGTCCACCAGCATGAATATAAGATGTTACAACACCTTCAGCTGCTACACGACCAGCTTTTTTAGCTGCGGAAGCAAGACCTTTTTCTCTTAAAAAGTCAATTGCTTTGTCCATATCACCGTCAGTTGCAGAAAGAGCTTTTTTACAGTCCATCATACCTGCACCAGTTTTTTCACGTAATTCTTTTACTAATGCTGCAGTAATAGCCATTAATATTTCCTCCTTAGTCAATAAAAGGCAAGGGTTTGGGCCCTTACCTTTTTAATTGTTATATAAATTTAAAATTAACTAAAATTATTCAGCGTCTTCGCTAGTAGCAACTTCTTCTACTACTTCGCCAGCTTCACCTTGACGACCTTCGATAACAGCGTCAGCCATACGGGAAGTTAAAAGTTTAACAGCACGGATAGCGTCATCGTTACCAGGAATTACATAGTCAATTTCGTCTGGATCGCAGTTTGTATCAACGATTGCAACGATTGGAATGTTAAGTTTTTTAGCTTCTGCTACAGCAATTCTTTCTTTACGTGGGTCAACGATAAATAAAGCGCCTGGTAATTCTTCCATGTCTTTAATACCGCCAAGAGATTTTTCAAGTTTTTCTTGTTCACGTTTTAAAGCAAGAACTTCTTTTTTGCTAAGAACTTCAAAAGTTCCATCTTCTTCCATAGCTTCAAGTTCTTTTAAACGATTGATGCTTTTACGGATAGTAGCGAAGTTAGTCATCATACCACCGAGCCATCTTTCGTTAACATAGAACATGCCGGATTTTAAAGCTTCTTCTTTAACAGCTTCTTGAGCCTGTTTTTTAGTACCTACGAAAAGAATGCTTTTGCCTTCTTCAGCAACGCTACGTAAGAAATCATAAGCTTCGTCAACTTTTTTTACAGTTTTCTGTAAATCGATAATGTAAATACCATTGCGTTCTGTGAAAATGTATGGAGCCATTTTAGGGTTCCAACGTCTAGTCTGATGACCGAAATGAACGCCTGCTTCTAATAATTGTTTCATGGAAATAACTGCCATGATGGTGCACCTCCTGTTATTTTTTCCTCCACATTCTTTAGCTTTGTTTTAACCCTTTTAGATATTCTTATCAGCGTACCAATAAGGTATATCTAACTAGGACACAGTACAAAATCGGAATGTGTGCGTTTTTTTACACCGTTAAGCATTATATCATAATTTTTTTGTAAACACAATAATAAATTATCATGCTTTCAGATAAAAAGAACGATGTTTTTATCAACATCGTTCTTAAAAATTATTATCTTTTTAATTTTTGAATTTCATCTAATAAGTGTTCATTTAATACTCTGATATAAGTACCTTTCATACCAAGAGATTTAGATTCAATTACACCAGCGGACTCAAATTTACGAAGTGCATTAACAATTACAGAACGAGTAATACCTACACGGTCAGCAATTTTAGATGCAACAAGTAAACCTTCAGTACCATTTAATTCACTTAAAATATTTACAGCTGCTTCAATTTCAGAATAAGAAAGTGTTGCTAAAGCAATCTGTACAGTAGCTTTTTTACGTGCTTCAACTTCAATTTTTTGAGAATTATCACGTAAAATTTCCATACCTACAACAGTGGCACCATATTCAGCTAATAATAAATCATCGTCTGTGAATTCTTCATTAAATTTAGCTAATACTAATGTACCAATACGTTCACCAACGCCATAAATAGGTACAATAGTTGTAATTTTGCCTTCTACTAAACATTCGCTATTATCATCAAAAGCACAAATTTCTTTTTGTGGAATATTAGAAGATGTGCTATCCATTTTTAAGAGCCAATTAACATAGTGTTTTGGAAATTCTCCTTGGCTTACGATTTTGTCAATCATTGTATCACATTCAAAATCATCAAGGAAGGCATATCCATAGATTTTCCCTGTTTTGCTAACAATATATACATTTGCTTCTATAACATTGCTAAGCACACGGGAAATGCTATCGTATTCTACCACTTCTGCTTTTTGTAAAAGTTTATTTATTTTTCTTGTTTTTTCAAGTAATGTTGCCATCTGTTATCCCCTTCCTGCACAGAAAAACTTTTGATTTTCTGTTAAACCTTTCCTTTTTTTATTCTATCATATCTATAAGTCAATTTAAAGGAAAATTTTTATATTTTTTTGAATTTTGTACAATATTTATCAAATTACAAAATGAACTGGCTTAAGTCGCGATTTTTAACGATTCCACCAAGTTTTTCATTTACATAATCAGCATTAATTACTACATTTTTTTCTTCTAATTCTGGTGCATCAAAAGATAAATCTTCTAATAATTTTTCCATAATTGTATGAAGTCTTCTTGCTCCAATATTTTCCATTTGTTCATTTACTTCACAAGCTACTTGAGCTAATCTTTCAATAGCATCATCAGTAAATTCAATGGAAACACCTTCTGTAGCAAGTAATGCTTTATATTGTTTTAATAAGGCATTTGTTGGTTCTGTTAAAATACGTTTAAAATCTTCTTCAGTTAAAGAAGTCAATTCCACACGAATTGGGAAACGACCCTGAAGTTCTGGTATTAAATCAGAAGGCTTAGCCATATGGAAAGCACCTGCTGCAATAAATAAAATATGGTCTGTTTTCATTTGTCCATATTTTGTGGATACTGTGGAACCTTCAACTATTGGTAAGATATCACGCTGTACACCTTCACGAGATACATCAGGACCAGAAGAAGAACCTTTTACTGCAACCTTATCAATTTCATCTAAGAAAATGATACCATTGCGTTCTGCAAGTTCAATAGCTTCTTGAGCAATAGACTCCATATCCAATAATTTTTGAGCTTCTTCTTGAGTGAAGATTTCTCTTGCTTGAGCAACTGTAACTTTGCGTTTTTTGCGTTTTTTAGGCATTAAATTGCCAATCATATCCTGAATATTATTGCTCATATCTTCCATGCCAGAACCTGCAAACATACCAATTACAGGAGCTGCTTTTGGTTCAACATCAATTTCAATAATATCATTTTCTAATTCACCTTTTAAAAGACGTTTTCTGCACCATTCTCTGCCAGCAGAATATTTTGGTTCTTCCACTTTTTCTGTGCTTTCTTCTTCTTTGTTTGCACCACCAAAGATAGCACTAAGTGGATTAGATACCGCACTGGATTTTGGTTCTGGAACATAAATATCTAAAATACGTTCTTGAGCCATTTCTTTAGCTTTATCTTGTACTTGTTCTAATTTTTCTTGTTTTAACATACGTACAGCAGATTCAGCTAAATCTCTAACCATGGATTCTACATCTCTACCTACATAACCTACTTCAGTAAATTTAGTAGCTTCAACTTTTACAAAAGGTGCTTTTACAAGTTTTGCTAAACGTCTTGCAATTTCTGTTTTACCGACACCAGTAGAACCAATCATCAAGATATTTTTAGGAATAATTTCATCTCTCATATCTTCTGGGAGATGACGGCTACGCCATCTATTGCGAAGTGCAATAGCTACAGAACGTTTTGCTTGTGATTGTCCTACAATATATTTATCTAATTCTTCAACAACTTGACGAGGAATTTGTTCATTCAATTTCATGAATTTATTCTCCTTTATTTATCTAATTCTTCCACTATAATATTGTGATTTGTATATACACAAATATCAGCAGCAATAGTAAGTGCTTCTTTAGCAATTTCAGCTGCAGTCAAATTAGAATGTTTAGCTAATGCACGACCTGCTGAAAGTGCATAAAATCCGCCAGAACCAATAGCTGCAACATTACCATCTGGTTCAATTACTTCACCATTACCAGAAAGTAGTAACATTGTATTTTCATCAGCAACGAGTAATAATGCTTCTAATTTACGAAGAACTCTATCTGTACGCCAATCTTTAGCAAGTTCTACCGCTGCACGAGTTAAATTACCATGATATTCAATTAATTTAGATTCAAATTTTTCAAATAAAGTAAAAGCATCGGCAACAGAACCTGCAAAGCCAGCTAAAACTTTACCATTATATAAACGACGTACTTTACGGGCATTTGCTTTCATAATAGCAGCTTGTCCAAAAGTAACTTGTCCATCACCAGCTATAGCAGTTTTTCCATCTTTTTTTACTGCTATGATAGTGGTTGCTTTAAAATTTTCCATAAAATCATCTCCATTTATAGGCTATATTCATATTATCAGTTTTACTTAGATAATTTCAATACATCTATTTTAAATTTTGCTAAAAATTCTAAGGCACGTTCTGCAATTTTTTGTTTTTTCAACTTTTTATCACGAATGCGTTCTTCTAAAGGTGGCATTAAACCAAAATTAGCATTCATAGGCTGAAAATGTTTTGCTACAGCAGAAGTAATATATTTGCACATAGAGCCATGAGCTGTTTGTTCTGGGAAAATCACTGGATTTTCTCCTTTAGCTAAATATGCTGCATTAACACCTGCCACAAGACCAGAAGCTGCGGATTCTATATATCCTTCAACGCCTGTCATCTGACCTGCAAATAATAAATCATCTCTATCTTTGTATTGCAAAGTTGGTCGCAATAATTCAGGAGAATTAATAAATGTGTTTCTATGCATTACGCCATAACGCACAAATTCAGCATTTTCAAGTCCTGGTATTAAACCAAATACGCGTTTTTGTTCTGGCCATTTCAAATGAGTTTGAAAACCTACTATATTATATAGGCTATCTGCTGCATTATCTTGACGAAGTTGCACTACAGCATAAGGTCTTTTTCCTGTTTTAGGATCTTCTAAACCTACAGGTTTTAATGGTCCATATAGTAAAGTATCTATGCCACGACGAGCCATTTCTTCAACAGGCATACAACCTTCAAAAAACTTAGCTTTTTCAAATTCCTTAATTGGTGCAAGTTCTGCTGTTGTCAACTCTTGCCAAAATTTTTCATATTCTTCTTTATCCATAGGACAATTAATATAATCAGCTGTTCCTTTACCATAGCGAGAAGCACGATATGCTTTACTCATATCAATAGATTCTTTGCTGATTAATGGTGCCGCTGCATCATAAAAGTAAAAATAATCCTGACCTGTTAATTCACCAATGGATTTTGCTAATACTTCTGAAGTCAATGGACCACTGGCAATAATTGTAATAGCATCATCTTCTTGAGGTATTGTTTCTATCTCTTTATTTATCACAGTAACATTAGGATGATTTTTTACTTTATCTGTAATATATTGACTAAATCCTTCTCTATCTACAGCTAAAGCTCCACCAGCTGGTACACGATTTATATCGGCAGACTCCATGATGATAGAATTTAGCTGTCGCATTTCTTCTTTTAATAAGCCTACAGCATTTTCAAGTCCTGCACCACGCAAAGAGTTACTACATACTAATTCAGCGAATTTTTCTGTCTTATGTGCAGGAGTAGATTTTTCTGGTCGCATTTCATATAAATCTACTTTTATACCTCTTTGAGCCACTTGCCATGCAGCTTCACTGCCAGCCATACCAGCTCCTACGATAATAACTTTTTTCACGCAAAATCTCCTTTCCTATTTCTCTTTATGCTTCGTTTTCTTCTTTATGCTCTTTATTTTCATTTTCTTCTTTTGCTTGTGCTTCTTTTTGTGCCAATTCCGCTAATTTCTTAGCAGTCTGCTGTTGAATTTTTTCTTTTAATTTATTAATTTCCTTATTTATAGGAGTATCTTCTTTTCTTGTAGCACAATCATCATTACTGCAATATAAAATAGTTCTTCCATTTTTGAAACGATGTCTAAATAAGAATGAACCACAAGTCTTGCAATTGCTTGTAAGTGGCATATCCCATGATACATAATCGCACTGTGGATAATTTTCACAACCATAAAATACTACACCACGACGTGTACGACGTTCAATGATTTTGCCACCACATTTAGGGCATTTAACACCTGTATCCTTCAAAATAGGTTTTGTATTTCTACATTCTGGAAAACCTGGACATGCTAAGAATTTACCATAGCGACCTTGTTTTATGACCATCATACGACCGCATAATTCGCATTGTACATCAGAAACTTCATCTGGCACTTCTACTTCACCAATTTCTTCTTCTGCATGTTCTAAAGTTTTTTCAAATGGCCCATAGAATTCTTCAAGCAAAGTATTTTTTTGAATTTTACCTACTGCTATTTCATCTAATTTATTTTCCAAATCAGCAGTAAATTTTTCATCAACAATATCTTTAAAATATTTTTCCAATAAATCTACTACTACAAAACCTAAATCAGTTGGTTCAAATTTTTTATCACTGCGAACTACATAACCTCTAGCTAAAATAGTTTCAATAATCGGTGCATACGTACTAGGACGACCAATACCTCTTTCTTCTAAAGTTTTAACTAAAGAAGCATCATTATATCTAGCTGGTGGTTCTGTAAAATGTTGCATTGCTTCTAATTTTTGAATAGATAATTCATCACCTTCTTGCAAATCTGGCAAGATGACATCTTTTTCTTTTTTATTATCGCTATCATTATATACAGCAGTAAAGCCTGCAAATTTTAATTGCGAACCAGTAGCTTTAGCTAAATATTTATCGCCTTTAATAGTTACACTCATAACATCATAGCTAGCAGGTAACATCTGACAACCTAAGAAACGTTGCCAAATTAATTTATAGAGTTTTAACTGTTCTTTGCTCAAATATTCTTCAACAGTAGCAGGGCTTAAAGCAATATTTGTTGGACGCACTGCTTCATGAGCATCTTGAGAAGATTTTCCAGCTGCATAAATATATGGTTTTTCTGGCAAATATTCTTTGCCAAAATTCTCTTCAATATAATTTCTAGCTTCATTTAAAGCTATTTCTGAAATACGTGTAGAGTCTGTACGCATATATGTTATAAGACCAGTTGGCCCTTTTTTACCTAAGCTAATACCTTCGTAAAGCTGTTGAGCTATCATCATTGTTTTACGTGAAGTAAAACCTAATTTTCTAGCAGCATCTTGTTGTAAACTACTTGTTGTAAATGGTGCTGGAGCTTTACGATGACGTTGACGTTTCTTTATTTCTGTTACTTTAAAAGTAACTTTTTCAATATCACTGCATAATTCGTCAGCTTGAGCTTTAGATGCAATTTTCACATCTTCTTTTTTCGCTGAAACCATCAATTTTTTATCATCAATAGCGACTAGCTCTGCTCCAAACATACTAGAACGAGGTTTTTTCTTAAATTTAAAATCAACTGTCCAATATTCTTCTGATTCAAATTTTTGAATTTCTTTTTCACGGTCACAAATTAATTTCACTGTTACCGATTGTACACGCCCTGCACTCAAACCTTTGCGAATTTTCTTCCAAAGAAGTGGACTTAATTTATATCCTACAATACGGTCAAGCATACGACGTGCTTGTTGAGCATCTACTCTATCAATATTTATTTCTTTAGGATTTTTTACTGCTTCTTGAATAGCAGGTTTTGTTATTTCATTGAATACAATTCTACATTTTTCATGTTCATCAATCCCTAAGATATGAGATAGATGCCAAGCAATAGCTTCGCCTTCACGGTCAGGGTCAGAGGCTAAATAAACTTTTTCAGATTTTTTAGCTTCTTTCTTTAAAGATTTAATTAAATCTCCCTTGCCACGAATATTGATATATTTAGGTGCAAAATCATTTTCTACATCTATACCAAACTGACTTTTAGGTAAATCGCGAAGATGTCCCATAGAAGCCATTACTGTATATTTTTTATTGCCTAAATATTTTTCAATAGTCTTTGCTTTAGTTGGCGATTCTACTACTACAAGCGTTTTTTTCTTCATTCAAAGCACTCCCTGATTGCTCTTATATAAAAATTTGGACTTGTCTCTTTAACTAGTCCCTTCAATTTCATTTGTAATAAAATAAACGATATATTCGAAACATTTATTCTCAATTTATATATGATTTCATCAATACATTTAGGCTCTGTAAAAGATAAACTATCATATATAAGTTGTTCTTCCGCTGTCATGGAAAAACCTAATTCTATTTGTGTTTCTTTGGATATACTTTGCTGGTTAGTTACAAAATTATATTCTTCTACAATATCATTTGCCCTTGTAACTAATTTAGCACCTTGTTTTATTAAACTATGGCAGCCTTCGCTTTTTTGCGAATAAATATTTCCTGGTATGGCAAATACATCTCGCCCTTCACTTAAAGCAAATTCTGCTGTTATCAATGAACCACTCTTTTTCGCAGCTTCAACTACTAATATTCCTTTGGACAATCCTGTGATAATTCTATTTCTAGCTGGAAAATTCCCTGGTTTTGGCAATGTATTTAGTGGATATTCTGATATTACAGCACCATTTTGAGCTATAGCTTCTAAAAGTTGCTTATTTTCTTTTGGATATATAATATCTAATCCACAACCTAAAACAGCAATAGTCTTACCTTTTTTCAAAGCTCCTGTATGAGCTTTAGTGTCTATACCTTTAGCAGCACCACTAACTATTACAAAATTAAATTTAGCTAATTCCTCAGCCATATTTTCTGCTATCTGTTTTCCATAAGTCGTTGGAGTTCTTGAACCTACTATACCTATGCAAATTTCATCTTTAGGCAATTGACCTTGATAATATAAAATAAATGGAGGATCATAGATTTCTTTCAATAACTTTGGATATTCTTCATCTATTTCTATGCAGACTTTAATTTTATAATGTTTTAATTGCTCTGTTAATTTATCTATAGATATTTTCTGTCTAAATTCTATTAATTCAGACAATGTTTTACTGCCTAAACAATTACTTTGTTCTAACATTTCTCTTGTCGCTGTCCATATTTTTTTGCCGTCATGAAAATATCCATAAAGTTGACGAAGCGTTTTACTACCTATGCCTGGCACAGAATTTATGGCAGCCCAATATATATTTTTCATTGTTTATTACATTCCCATACAAATAAATCTTTAGATAAACCGTATATATTTTACTATTATCACTATTAACTGACAATTTGTCAAATTTTTTATCAAAAGAATATAGATATCACCATCTAAAACAAAAAGCTATTGTATTAAAAAATTTAACACAATAGCTTTTTATTATTCTTAGACCATAAATCAGCCTAATTTTTCTTTTATCATTTTATTTACAAGACCAGGATTTGCTTTACCTTTACTTGCTTTCATTACTTGACCGATTAAAAAGCCCATAGATTTTGGATAATCTGCAACAGCTTTTGGATTATCTGCAATTGCTTTATCTACAATTTCTTCTATTGCTTTTGTATCAGTAATCTGTACTAAACCTTTATCTTTTACGATTTTTTCTGGGGTATCTCCACTTGTCCACATTTCTTCAAATACAGTTTTTGCTATTTTAGAAGAAATTGTGCCTTTACCAATTAAGCCAATTAAGCTTGCTAAATTTTGAGCAGATACTGGAGAATTTTCAATAGTCATTTCATTAGCATTTAAATGCTTGGACAATTCACCCATAATCCAGTTAGAAGCAAGTTTTGCATCAGCACCAGCATCTACAACAGCATCAAAGTATTCAGCCATAGCACGAGTAGAAGTAATGATTTCCGCATCATAAGTAGGAAGACCATATTCATTTACTAAACGAGCTTTTCTTGCATCTGGTAATTCAGGAAGTTCTTTTTTATATGCTTCAATCTGTTCATCAGTTGTAACAATTGGCACAAGGTCAGGTTCTGGCATATAACGATAATCTTGAGCTTTTTCTTTGCTACGCATAGAAAGTGTAATTCCACGACCATCGTCCCAAGTACGAGTTTCTTGTACTAAGATACCGCCATCTTCTAACACTTCATTTTGACGTTCAATTTCATATTCTAAAGCGTCTTCGATTACTTTGAAGGAATTCAAGTTTTTCATTTCAACTTTTGTACCAAGTTTTTCGCTACCTTCTGGACGAAGAGATACGTTTACATCGGCACGTAAATTACCTTCTTCCATTTTACAATTGGATACATCAATATATTGTAAAATAGATTTTATTTTTTCCATATATGCACGAGCTTCTGCTGGAGAATGCATATCTGGTTCAGATACGATTTCGATAAGTGGTACACCAGTACGATTATAGTCAACATTAGAGCTACTAGAATCTTTAATTGTAGTACCGGAGTGAACGAGTTTACCAGCATCTTCTTCCATATGAATACGAGTGATGCGAATACGTTTTGTTTTGCCTTCTACTTCGATATCCACATAACCATGTTCAGCGATTGGTAAATCAAACTGAGAAGTCTGGAAGTTTTTTGGTAAATCTGGATAGTAATAATTTTTTCTATCAAATTTACTGAATTTATTAATTGTACAATTGAGTGCAAGACCTGCTTTGATAGCAAATTCTACTACACGTTTATTGACAACAGGTAATACACCTGGAAGACCAAGACAAACAGGGCAAACATGTGTATTTTGGTCTGCACCAAAGGAAGTAGCACAGCTACAGAAAATTTTTGTATTAGTTTTTAATTCGCTATGAATTTCCAAACCAATGACTGCTTCGTATTTCATTATTCTACCCCCTGACCAATTTTATTAGCATAATCATGATTTACTTCATAAGTATATGCTGCACGAATAATAGTTTCTTCATCAAGTGGGCGACCAATAAACTGCATACCGATAGGCATATTATCTTTGCTTCTGCCACAAGGAATGGAAATACCAGGAAGACCTGCTAAGTTAAGTGGAACAGTGAAAATATCCATTAAGTACATTTTTAATGGATCATTTGCCATTGAACCTAATTTATATGCAGGTGTTGGTGCTACTGGAGCCAAAATAACATCTACATCTTTAAATGCATTATCAAAGTCTTGTTTTACAAGTGTTCTAACTTTTAATGCTTTTAAATAATAAGCATCATAATAACCAGCACTTAAAGCATAGTTACCAATCATAATACGACGTTTTACTTCTGGACCAAATTTTGCAGTTCTTGTATTTGTCATCATGGAAACAATGTCTTCACCATCTACACGAGAGCCATAGCTTACACCATCATAACGAGATAAGTTTGTAGAAGCTTCTGCTGGAGCTATTAAATAATATGTGGAAATAGCATAATCTGTATGTGGTAAAGAAATATCTACAATTTCAGCACCGAGTTTTTTCAAATCTTCGATGGCTGTATTCATAGCTTTTTTTACATCTTCGTCCATACCATCGATAAAATATTCTTTTGGTAAACCGATTTTTAATCCTTTTATATCATTTACTAAGGATTTTGTATAATCAGGAACATCACTATTGATAGATGTAGAATCTTTTTCATCATGACCTGCAATCACATTCATTACATGAGCACAGTCTGTTACATCACGAGTCAATGGACCAATCTGGTCAAGTGAAGAAGCGAATGCTACTAAACCATAACGAGATACACGACCATAAGTAGGTTTTAAACCAACAACACCGCAAAAAGATGCTGGCTGACGAATAGATCCACCAGTATCAGAACCTAATGCCCAAATAGCACTACCAGCACTAACTGCTGCAGCACTACCACCAGAGCTACCACCTGGTACACAGTCCAAATTCCATGGATTATGTGTAGCAAAAAATGCAGAGTTTTCTGTGGAACCGCCCATAGCGAACTCGTCCATATTTAATTTACCAACTAATGCAGGTTTTTGAGCTAAAACTTTATCCATTACTGTAGCATTATATGGTGGTACAAAATTTTCGAGCATATAAGATGCACAAGTTGTTTTTAAACCTTTTGTACAAATATTGTCTTTTATAGCTGCTGGTATACCTGCTAAAACAGAGATTTTTGCTCCGCCAGCGATATCAGCATCAACATTTTCTGCTTGTTGTAAAGCATAATCAGCTGTTTTTGTGATATATGCTTTTACTTTATCATCAGTAACTTCCATACGAGAAAGTACATCTTTTGTAATTTCTACAGCAGAAATTTCTTTATTTACAAGCATATCATGTAATTCATGTGCTGTTTTTTCAAATAAATTCACGTAAAAGCCTCCTCAATTTAATCAAAGTAATTAAAATAAATTATTCTTCTAAAATTTTAGGTACACGGAAATAACCATCTTCTTGTTGTGGAGCATTAGATAATGCCAATTCACGATCAAGGGAAGGTTTTACTACATCTTCACGAAATACATTTTGTACAGGCAATACGTGTGCAGTAGGAGCTACATTTTCAGTATCTACTTGTTGTAATCTATCTACATATTCAAGAAAATCATTAAGCTCGCTTATATTTTTATCCATATCTTCATCTTTAATGCTAAGACGAGACAGAAGAGCTACATTTTCTACATCTTCTCTAGTAACTTTCATATCTTCACCCCATTTTCAAAATAAACTGTTTACATTTTATCATATTTTAGACAATGATTGAATAGTATTGTTACTTTTCCCCACAAAATATAGCTGACTTATTTTAGCTTCTATGTTAAAATGTCTTAAAAATTAATAATAAAATAGGTGATTTCTTACATATGGACAAAACTAAACAAAAAATTGCATTTTCCTTTCTCATTGCAATATTTCTAGCTGCATTTGAAGGTGTTGTTGTCTCTACTGCTGCACCTGTAATTGTGAAAAGTTTGCATAATTTCAAAATGATTAGCTGGATTTTTTCTATTTTTCTTTTGACCTCAGCAATTTCCACTCCTATTTACGGTAAATTGGCTGACCTTTATGGGCGAAAACGAATTTTTATGATTGGCATTTCCATTTTTCTTTTCGGTAGCTTATTAGCTGGATTATCTCAAACCATGCACCAATTAATTATTTTCCGTGGCATTCAAGGCATTGGTGCTGGTGCTATTTTTACCATTGGTTTTACTATGATTGGTGATATTTTTACCCTAGAAGAACGCTCTATTATTCAAGGAGCTATCAGTACTATTTGGGGAATAGCTGGTCTTGTAGGTCCATTACTTGGTGGATTTCTCATAGATTATCTTTCATGGCAATGGATATTTTTTATAAACATTCCCTTTGGTCTTTTATCAGTCTATATACTCGCTAAATTTGTACATGAACAAAAGCCTGCTACTAATCCTAAAATAGACTACCTTGGAACTATTTTACTTTCCATTGCCATTGGCAGTCTTTTATATGGTGTAATGAGTTTAGATGAAGATTTTTATTTAGGTATAATTTTATTAATTATCACTTTGATTTCTTCTATCCTTTTTTATCTCCAGGAAGCCAGAACTTCTGAGCCTATTGTTCCTTTATTTATCCTCAATAAATCTTCTATCATTGTAAATATCATAACTTTTATCAGCTCTTTCATATTGATTGCTTGTTCTGTTTATTTACCATTACATATTCAATCAATTATGGGTTACAGTGCTACTATCGCTGGTATTTCTTTGATAGGAACTTCCATTGCTTGGTTTATGAGTTCGATTTCCATTGCTAAATTAATGAAAAAATATCCTACAAATATAATTGTTATGTTTTCTTCATTAATTTTAATTTTCAGTTCTTGGTTATTAACACAATTAACTATAGATACACCACTTTGGCACTTATCTATTTATGTATTTTTCTTTGGCTTTGGTTTTTCAGGCACTTTAAATACACTAACTTTCATAGTCCAAGACTCTGTAAAATACAATCTACGTGGTGCCGCTGTTGGTTTAAATATGCTCACTCGTACACTTGCTCAAACAATTGGTGTTACCGTTCTCGGTGCTGTGTTAAATGTTTCTACAGCAGATTTTATCCAAGCTCATAATTTAATAAATATCACTATGCAAGATTTTTATGATAATACTGCTCCTCAATATCATGAACTTTTACGCCAGGCTTTATTTTATAGTCTAAATAATATTTACTATATTTTAGTTGGCAGTAGTGTACTTTGTTTAATCTTGTCTTATTTCGTACCTAAACATCAATCACAAAAATAATCCAAAATATTAGACTCATATCTTTATATAATTATAAAAACTATGCTATACTATTATTTATTTTATATCTAAAATTTAAATTTATTTGCTATTTCGGAGGAATATAATGAAAGATCATTTAGTAAAAGCTGTCGCTGATGGTGTTCGTGTTCATGCTGCTATTACAACTAACCTTGTAAATGAAGCTGTATCTCGTCATGAATGTTATCCTGTAGCTGCTGCTGCTCTTGGTCGTACTATGACAGGTGCTTTACTAATGGCAGCAAACCTTAAAAATAAAGAATGTATCACTATAAAATTTAACGGCAACGGCCCATTAGGCTCTGTTGTTGCTGATGCTAATCCTGAAGGATTTGTACGTGGTTATATCGCCAATCCTCATGTTAATTTACCACTCAATGAAAAAGGTAAATTAGATGTAGGCGGTGGTGTCGGTCAAGGTATTTTATCCGTAACTCGTTTCACTGGTCTTAAAGACCCTATTACTGGTAGCTGTGAAATCGTTTCTGGGGAAATTGCTGAAGACCTCACAAATTATCTCTATACTTCTGAACAAACTCCTTCTAGTGTAGGCTTAGGTGTTCTTGTAAATCCTGATTTAAAAGTAGCTGCAGCTGGTGGTTTTATCCTTCAATTATTACCAGATGCTACAGAAGAAACACTTACAAAATTAGAAAATAACCTCGCTAAAATTCGACCAGTTTCTACCATGGTAAAAGATGGTTTAGATGCTCGTGGTATCATTGCTGAACTATTGCAAGGTTTTGATAAAGTTGATTATTTAACTACTACAGATTTAGCATTTAAATGCCAATGCTCCAAAGAACGCATTGAAGATGTACTTATCAGCTTAAATGAACATGATTTAAAATCTCTAGTTGATGATGGTCATGCTGAAGTTTGCTGTCATTTCTGTGGTGAAAAATATCAATTCAATAAAGATGAGCTCACCGCTATTTACAATGTATCTCAAAAATTAAAAGACAATAAAGCTAATAATTAAATAATATCAATAAAAAAGCATTTTAAAATGGAATTATCACTCAATCCATTTTAAAATGCTTTTCTTTTATAAATTAATTTTCTTTAACCATTGCTAAAAATTCTTGTTCAGTGATGATTTTTACACCTAAACTTTCAGCTTTTGTAAGTTTACTGCCTGCATTTGCCCCTGCAATTACATAAGATGTCTTTTTCGATACAGAACCAGAAGCTTTTCCGCCCAGAGATTGAATGATTTCACTAGCTTCACTTCTACCCATGGTTTCTAATGTTCCTGTCAATACGAAAGTCAAACCTTGGAATTTATCAGATATTTTTTCTGTCTTTTCTTCTGCCATATTGACATTTGCTTCTTTTAATTTATTTAATAAAGCAATGTTTTCTTCATCATGGAAAAATTCATATACAAGTTTTGCACTTATTTCTCCAATATCTGCCACTTGTTTTATTTCTTCTTCTGTAGCTTTAGCTATATCATCAAAAGAATGAAAATAATTTATCAAGGAACGGCTTGCTGATTTACCTATATTCAAAATACCCAGTCCTGTAAGCAATCTCCATGGTGCATTTTGCTTACTTTTTTCGATTGCATTTAAAAGTTTATCAGTATTTTTTTCCTTGCCAATCAAGCCTTTTGCTATTAATTCATCTCGATAATTGTGTAAATAATATATATCTGCTGGATCTTTTAAATATCCATTTTCAATCAAAGTTTTTATATACATCATGCCAAAACCTTTGATATCCATAGCATCTCGACCAACAAAATTTATTATCCAACGTTCAATCTGTGCTGGGCAATGTGGATTACTACAACGAATATCTGCTTTATCATCGCGAATAGTATGAGCATTACATACAGGGCAAGTATCGCCAATGATAAAAGGCTTGCTATCTTGAGGTCGTTTTTCTTTAATTACACAACGAACTTTCGGAATAATTTCCCCTGATTTATATACTTTTATTGTATCGCCAATGCGTATATCTAAATCATCAATAAAATCTTGATTGTGCAATGTAGCTCTTTCTACTTTTGTTCCACAGAGCCAAACTGGTTCAAATACTGCTGTCGGCGTAATTCTTCCTGTACGACCTACGGATAATTCTATATTTAATAATTTAGTTTCCTTTTCTTCTGGTGGATATTTATAAGCTATTGCCCATTTAGGAACTTTAGATGTTGCCCCTAATTTTTCTCTTTGTGCAAAATCATTTATTTTTACAACTGCTCCATCAATATCATAATCCAAATCTCCACGGCGATTTCCAATTTCTTCTATAGCTTGTAAAACTTCTTCTTTAGTTTTGCATACTTTATATGAATGTATAATCTTCATTCCTTGTTTGTGCATAAATTCATATGCCTGCGTATGCGATTTTAATTCTATACCTTCTACCTTTTGCAAATTAAAAATAAACATGGATAAACTGCGTTCTTTAGTAATTTTGCTGTCTAATTGGCGAAGTGTACCTGCTGCACAGTTTCGAGGATTAGCAAATAATCTTTTCCCCAATAATTCTTGTTTTTCATTCACTAAGGAAAAAGCTTCTCGCGTCATATATACTTCTCCACGAACTTCAAAATAAGGCAATTTTTCTTTTAGTTTTTTCTTAATATCTTTTATCTGCATAGCATTAGCTGTTACATCTTCACCTTGTACAACACCATCACCACGAGTAACAGCTAATTTCAATTCACCATCTACATAACGAAGTGCTAAAGACAAACCATCTATTTTTTCTTCTACTACAAATTCTGGATTATCTAATTCTTTTTGCATATTATCTACAAAAGTTTCCACTTCTTCAGCAGAAAATACATCTTGCAAGCTAAGCATTGGCACATCATGTTTTACGAGAACGCCAGCTTCACGCTTTGCCACTCCGCCTACTTTTTGCGTTGGTGAATCTTTTGTAATTAATTCTGGATTTTCAGCTTCCAATTTTTTTAATTGTCGCATCAATTCATCATATTGAGCATCTTCTATTTCTGGATTATCTTGATTGTAATATAAATCATTATGATATAAGATTTTTTTCTTTAAATCATCTATTTGTTTTTTTATATCTTCCATATTTTCACCTTTTCAAATATTAATTTTACTATCTCTACTATCTTAAATCTAATTTTTATATTTATCTTCTATATTTTATCTTTATCAAAATAATAAGTCAGCTATTACTATTTTATTGTTAATAGTAGCTGACTTATTTATATTATATCAAATTTTATTTTTAGATTAAATCTTATACTTTAATAATAGGAGCATATTTTTGCATCAAAGCTTTTATGCCTTGACCTGGAAAAGCTATTTTCAATTCTACTTCTTCACCAGTTCCTTTTACAGATACAATTGTACCAATTCCCCATTTATTATGTTTAGCCTTATCACCAACTTTCCATTTTATGGATAAATCTGGACGAATTACATTACCTGCTGGCTTAACTGTTTGAGCTTTTTGCGCAAAACCTCCACCTAAAAGTGAATTTGGTCTGCCTGTAGAATTATTATTACCTAAAATACTTCTGCCAAAATTATTTCTACCACTTTGACTATATCCTGAGCCATAATTATTCATACTGCCCATGCCAAAGCCAAATTTATTTTTTGCTTCACGTTCTTCTAAATATTCCGCAGGAATTTCACTAATAAATCGTGAAGGTTCATAAGATAATGTTTTGCCATAAATCATACGAGCTTTTGCATTTGTAATATATAATTTTCGCTCAGCTCTAGTTATACCTACATAACAAGTACGACGTTCTTCTTCAATTTCAGTTTCATTCATCAAAGTTCTAGCATGTGGAAATAATCCTTCTTCCATGCCAGCTAAAAATACCACTGGAAATTCTAGCCCTTTAGCTGAATGCATAGTCATGAGTGTAACTCTCTCGTCTTCCATATCTGCATTATCAATATCAGAGACTAAAGACACTGTACTTAAAAAGTTTTCCAAAGTTGGTTCTTCATTTGTCTTTTCAAAATCTTTCGCTACACTCAATAATTCTTTGATATTTTCTAAACGAGTCTGATTTTCGACTGTATTTTCTTTTTCCAATTCAGCAATATATCCAGATTTATGCATCACTTGTTCAATTAAATCATGAACTGATAATACCACTGAATTATTCAACATTTCTAAAATAAATTCAGCAAAATTAGCCAAAGATTGTTTTGCTTTTGGTGTGATTGGTGCCGTTTCTGGAGCAGATATAGCATCAAATAAAGTCATATTGTACATATCAGCAAATTCAGCTAATTTATTCATAGTTACAACACCTAATGAACGCTTAGGCACATTGATTATACGCATTAAACTTATTGTATCTTCTGGATTATAAATAACTCTCAAATAAGCTAAAATATCTTTAATTTCTTTTCTATCATAGAATTTCAATCCGCCAACCATAGTATAAGGAACGCCAGCTTTCATGAAACCTTCTTCTAATGCACGAGATTGAGCATTTGTACGATATAACACTGCCATATCTCCATAAGATACATTGAATAATGTTTTTTGTTTTACAGCTTCTTCTGTGATAAATCTAGCTTCATCACGTTCATCACTTGCCGTATAGTGAATTATTTTTTTACCTTGAGGATTATTCGTCCATAATTTTTTAGGTTTACGGTCAAGATTATGTTCAATAACCATATTGGCAGCATTTAAAATAGTTTTTGTTGAACGATAATTTTGTTCCAATTTTATGACTGTAGCTTCAGGATAATCTTTTTCAAAATCCATGATATTTCTGATATCAGCACCACGCCAGCCATAAATAGATTGGTCTGCATCACCTACGACGCAAAGATTGCGATACATTCCAGCTAAAAGTGAAGTCAATTGATATTGAGCTCCATTTGTATCTTGATACTCATCAACTAAAATATATTGGAAACGTTGTTGATATTTCATTTTTATATCTTCGTGTTCTTTTAAAACTTTAACTGCCAGCATCAATAAATCATCAAAATCTAAAGCATTATTTTCAATTAATTTTGCTTGATACATAGTGTAAATTTCTGCAATTTTTTTAGCAAAAAAATCACTTGCTGATTGTGTATACTCTTGTGGAGTTGTCATCATATTTTTAGCATTGGAAATAGCTGACTGTACTGCATATGGTACATATTGTTTTTCATCAAGATTTAATTCTTTTAAACAATTTTTTATCAAAGTCAAAGCATCTTGTGTATCATAGATGACAAAATTTTTCTTATAAATACCTAAAGCTTCGATTTCAAAACGCAAGAATTTAGCACAAAATGAATGAAATGTACTGAGCCAAACATATTTTGCTTTCTCACCAATCATTCTATCTACACGTTCACGCATTTCTGTTGCAGCTTTATTAGTAAATGTTATCGCTAAGATATTATATGGAGATACTCCTTTATCTAATAAATTAGCTATTCTACAAGTCAATACTTTCGTTTTTCCAGAACCAGCGCCTGCCATGATAAGAAGAGGCCCTTCTGTATGAGCTACAGCTTGAGCTTGTGCTGGATTTAAACCATCATATATATTCAAAAGAAAATCCTCCCAAACAAAAACAAAATAAAAAATTACTCATTCTATTATCTAAAATATTAGATTAGATGTCAAAATATATATTATTAGTTATAAAAAATTAAAATCTAAACAAAAAATTAGAAATTAATCAGATTTAAATCATATTTTTCTTTTTTAATTTATATTAAAATTTACATGAAATCTTATTATTTAAGGAGATTTTTATGTATATATTTGATTTTATTTTACAACTTTCATTTTCCATCACTCTTGGTTTTATAATTGGTCTTGAACGACAATTAACAGGTCATTTAGCAGGTATTCGCACTAATATTTTAATCTGTTTTGGCAGTTGCTTATTCATACAACTACCTTCAATCATCAATTTAGTTTCAGAAACAGCTCGTATAGAAAGTTATATTATTTCTGGTGTGGGTTTTTTATGTAGTAGCGTTATTTTTAAAGAAAAAGGTAACGTAAAAGGATTAAATACAGGTGCTACTTTATGGTGCAGTGCTGCCATAGGTGTTTTTGTTGGCGCAAATGAACTTATACTCTCTACCATTGCCACCATTATTTTAGTTATTGCCAATATTATTTCTCGCTCCATAGCACCTAAAGTATATCCTTTAAATACTGTCTATACAGAAAATAGACATTCATTTTGCATAAATATCACTTGTAAGGAAAGTGAAGAATTTTCTATTCGTTCCTATCTAGTAAACGATACTAAACAAGAAAAATTCTATCTTATAAGTTTAAATAGTACAGATATCTCTCATAATAATGTCCACATTAAAGCTGAATATTTATGTTTCAATAAACAACCAATTATTGCTGTGGAAAAATTAATATCTAATTGTTTAAAAAATGATAAAGTCATTGCTGCTAAATGGGAGTCTTTACAAAACTAAGTACTAATTAAATTCTATTCATAAAAAAAATGCTGAAATAAAAATATTATTTCAGCATTTTTAATATTATCATCTATAAAATTTTATCTATTAAAGATTTTTTACAGCTTCAGAAAGTGGTGGAATAATCTGTTTTTTACGGGACATTACGCCTGGTAAATACATAACAGATTTACTTGCATCTTGTTTGAATGCTTCACCGATTAAGTTTTTAGGTTCGCCACTGAAGAGTAAATAGCTACCTTCGTTGATGATATCAGTAACGATAACGATAGACATTGCATAACCTTCTGCAGTGCATACACGAGCCATTTCAGCTAAGATTTCATCTTGCATAGCCATTACTTGGTCTGTATCCATAACGGATAACTGGCTGATGAGCATTGGATAGTTACCAATCTGGAATTCTTTGGAGTCATTTTTAACGATTTGAGCAGGAGTCATATCGCCGATATCTGCACCAGCTTTGAGCATTGCCATACCATATTCTTTATAATCTACACCAGCGATTTTTGCTAAATATTCTACAGCATCTTTATCTGTTTGTGTGCAAGTTGGGGATTTGAATAATACTGTATCAGAAATAATAGCGGACATTAAAAGACCTGCAATTTCTTTTGGAATTTCTACGCCATATTGTTGATACATATTAGTTACGATTGTACAAGTACAACCAACTGGGCGAACATTGATAAAAATAGGATCGCTTGTTTGTAATCCGCCGAAACGATGATGGTCAACAACTTCGATGATTTTACCAGATTCAATACCTTCAACAGCTTGAGCTAATTCATTGTGGTCTGTTAAAATAATCTGTTGTTTTTCAGGCATCATGAATTTATCTTTATTTACGATACCAACTAATTTACCATTTTCTACTACTGGATAATTGCGGTATTCATTTGCTTCTAATACACCTTTGATATCACTTAACATATCAGATGGTTTGAAAGAAATTACATCTGTAGTCATAATGCTAGAAATTGGGGCACATTGGCTGATAAGACGAGCTGTGCTATAAGTGTCCAATGCTGTAGATAAAATCATTACATTTTCAGCTTTTGCTTTAGTAACTACTTCATCAGAAATAGTTGTATTTCCTGTGATGATTACACAAGCAACTTTTAAATCAATGCATTTAATAAATGCAGATTCTGGTCTATTGCCGATGATTACTACATCGCCAGCTTTGATGCTTTCTGCAACTTTTTCCATGCAAGCAGCAGCTACTTTGATTTCGCCATTGATTTTGCCTTCGTTATTGCCAGCAACTAAAACATCAGCTTCAATAACATTAGCAATATCGTTGATGCAAGCACCAGAAGCAGATACGCTATCTAATGTGATTTCTTGGAAATAAGCTTTTGCTAAATCACTAACGCTAGCCATACCAATTAATTTATTTTCATCATCAACTACAGGTATAGAACGAAGATTGCATTCTTTCATAGCCATACCTAAAGTACGAAGATTATCTGTTGCTTTTACAGATTTTTGTACTTTAACAGCAATATCTTTAACTCTTGGATAAATATCACTTACAAGCTGAGGAGCTTCTACACCGAAATATTCTAAAGCATATTTAGTTTCTTTGTTTACGCTACCTGCACGAGCTGGTACAACATTTTCACAGCCCATATTGCGTTTTAAATTTGCATATGCTATTGCAGAACAGATGGAATCTGTATCTGGATTTCTATGACCAATAGCATAAATTACTTTTTGTTCACTCATAGGTTGAAAAACCTCCATTACAAATTAATAGCTTTGTTTTCTATTATAACAATATTACATAAAATTTAAAAGCTATGATTGATAAAAGATATTATCTTTTGTATAATTCATTTATCCTACCTTTTATCTATTATTTAAATAAGACAATATAATTATTTATCAAATATTTAATTACAAGAAAGGATTTTTTTATGCAACCATTACCTAAAGAATATTTAAGTCGCATAATCCGTGCAGTTGTTGAATTCCAATTAATTGAAGATAATGATAAAATCCTAATCGGTCTATCTGGTGGCAAAGATAGCCTATTTATGGCATACGCTTTAACAGAATTAAAAAATACTTTAAAGAAAAATTTCACACTAGGAGCAATCACTATAAATCCTATGTTTACTAAAGATTTTTCTTGCGAAGCTATGCAAAAATTCTGCGATAAATTAAATATGCCTTACCATATTCATGAAGTAAATATCGCTGAAACTATCGCTAATCAAGATAATAAAAACGCTTGTTATTCCTGTGCTTTCTTCCGCCGTGGTGCAATCAATGGCTATGCTAAGGAACACGGCTATAATAAAATAGCTTATGCTCACAATCATGATGACGCAGTAGAAACTTTTTTCATGAATTTATTTTATTCTGGTCAATTAAAGACTTTCATGCCATCTACTTATTTAAGCCGTTCTGATGTAACTGTAATCAGACCACTGCTTTATTTCCGTGAAGAAGAAATAAGAAATGCCATCTCACTTCATGGTCAAGAACCTTGTGCTCCACCATGTCCATTCAATGGCAATACAATGCGTCAAAAAGCTAAAAATTTAATTGAAGAATTATCTAAAGAAAATCCTCTTTTATATGAGCATTTAAGCGCTGCTATGCGTACAACAGCTATTGGCGATTTATGGCCACCTATCAAAAATCGCAAAGAGATGAAACCTTATTATTATCAATTCTTTAAAAACCAACAAAAATAAAAAAATCTCTATGTTTAAAAATGGAAAATTATCAACCAAATTTAAGCATAGAGATTTTTCTTCCGGAGGCACTTTTTTATTTAAAGAACGCTTATAAAAATTATGTTTAAAGATTCCTTTCATTTTATTTTGCATAAATTTTATCATAATCATTAAATTTTTAGACATCAAATCCATTGCAGATAGTTTGCTTCCTTTAAACATAATATAATCCCTCACAATCATTATAAGTTTAAAAACTTAATACCCCAAAATACTTATAAATTATTTTAACTAACTACATTATAAATAATCTTTGTGAAATTTAAATTTTAAAACTATAAAATTTAATTAAAAATCTCATCAAAAAAGGCTGTAATAATTTATCACGTCCAATTATTACAGCCTTTATAAATTCATCTATTATTTTAAAATATCCAATAAACCACTGATATCTCTAATAATATATTTCGCACCAGCATCTTGATATGCAGATACTACTTTTAAATCCATTTCATTTTTCTTATCTTCAGATAGTGCTTCATATTCTTCTTGACTTAAGCCCATCAAAGAACTGCCTTCGATGATACCTACAGTATCAATACCAGCATTAACGCCTTCTTTAATATCTGCAATAGTATCACCAACTTTTAATACTTTATCCACAGAAGTTAATTCTAAAGCTTCCATATTGCGGAAAATCATATAAGGATATGGACGACCTTTACTATTTACCATATCAGGGCTAATCCAAAAATCAGGAGTATATCCTTGCTGTTTTGCTCTATCTGTTACGATTTTCATCATATCACTTGTATAGCCTGTAGTAGAACCAATTTTTAAGCCTTTATTTCTAATTTCAATAATTGTTTCTAATACATGTGGTTTTATATCTGTATATTTATCTAAAACTTCAAAGATTTTACGTTCACTGATTTCATAGATTTTTTGTACGTCATCTTCTGTCCAATCTCGATTATATTTTTCTTTCCATAAATTATTGATGCGTTCCATTTGAAGCATTGTTCTTACATGGTCAATTTTTAACATTCCCATTGGTTTTCTGATTTCTTCCATTGTAGGTTCAATGCCAAAAGATTTAAAAGCTTCATCAAAAGCTCTTACTGGTGCCATACAACCATAATCTACTGTAGTGCCTGCCCAATCAAAAATAATACCTTCGTATTTCATTAATAAATTCTCCTTACTTAATTAAATCTCCACTAAAATTAAAGTCTCAACTACAATTATTTTTTACTATTAAGAAAATCTGTCATAATGCTAGATAATTTATACATATCTTCTGGATAAATTTCCCCAATAGTACCAATGCGGAAAGTCTGTGCATCTGTTACTTTACCTGGATAAATAGCATATCCTCTGTCTTTAATATATTGATACATTTCAGCAAAATCAAAATTACTATTTTCTGGATAATAGAATGTAGTGATGATTGGACCTTGATGAGTGCTTTCAATATATGGTTTTATACCAAGTTTTGCCATTTCTTCGATAAGAATGCGATTATTTTCACTATAACGTTTATTTCTAGCTACAATACCGCCTTCTGCTTTTAATTCTTTAATAGCTTGAGCAAAAGCTAATACTACATGTGTAGGTGAAGTAAATCTCCATTTACCATCTTTGCTCATAGTTTCCCATTGTTCATATAAATCTAAAGAAAGACTTCTTGCTTTACCTTTAGATTGCATTAATTTTTCACGATTACAAATGATAAAGGAAAAACCTGGCACACCTTGAATACATTTATTTGCACTACTGATGATAAAATCAATGCCTAATTTTTCAACTTCAATATCCACACCGCCAAAGCTAGACATAGCATCAACTATTAAAGTTTTTCCATATGCTTTAACTACTTTTGCCACAGCTTCAATATCATTTAAAATACCAGAAGTTGTTTCACTATGAACTATAGAAACATGTGTAATTTGTGGATTTTCCTGCAATAATTCTTCTACAACTTTTGCATCTGGAATTTTATCAAAATCTTGTAAATACATTTTATAAGTTATTTTGGCATGTTGAGCAATCTCTGCCATACGTTTACCATAAGCGCCATTTGCACAAATTAATAAGCAATCATCTTCGCCAACAACAGAAGTAAGTACAGATTCTACACCAAAAGTTCCACTGCCCTGCATGAGAATTGCTGTATATTTTTCTTTATCTACATGTGCTAATTCTAATAAATCATCAATGATGGATAAAGTAATTTTTTTATAATCATCGTCCCATGTGCAATGGTCAAACATCATTTCTTTTTTCACTGTTTCAGTAGTAGTGAGTGGCCCTGGAGTTAATAATTTATAATTTTTCATTTTTATACACCTTTCTTTATAATCATGTTAACTAAAAATATCAAACTGTCCTCTACATTAAGAAATTTCCTAATACTAAAGATTTTTTCTTTGTATTAAGAAATTTCTTATTCTGCATATTAATTGTATTTAACTACATATAACCTAAAATAAATCATTAAAATTAAAGTTGTTTAGCTGCTTCAGATAAATCTTGATGTTTTTTCAATAAATCAACAGATAATTTTTCAGCAAAAGTTTTTGGATATGCTGATTTATTTACAGAATCAGAAGTTTCACCTTCATAAATTGGGTTTGGATAAGATTTTAATAAATCTACTCTAGCATTGTGAATAATGCATTCTGCAATTTGCATTGCAAGTGGATTTGTTTTATCGCCTTTGTCTATAACTGCAATGGATTCAGTCAAAGAGAAATTGCCTTCTGTTGGGTCTACAAAGTCAATAGGTAAACCTTTCAATTTATCAGCAACAGCCTGCTGTCTTAAACCAAAACCGATAGCCACTTCACCAGCACGAACTTTTTTAAGTGGTGCAGAACCGGAATTTTCAATATGTGGACCTGCATTTTTATAAATGCCACCTAAAATATTTTTAGCTTCTTCATCACCGTAAGCAGAAACTAAACCTTGAATTAATAACCAAGCTGTAGATGATGCTTTTACATCTGTTACAGAAATTTGGTCTTTATAAATAGGATTTGCTAAATCTTTAATGCTTTTTGGCATAGGAAGATTTGCTTCTTTTAATTTTTCAGTATTTACAATGATAGTGCCTTCTTGAGAAGTGATTGGTGCATAGAAATTAACTTTTTCAGTTAATGGTTTATAATCAAAAGTTAAATCTGTGAACATTTTATTTTTTTCTTGCGCACTATCTAAGTAGAAAGAACTCATAGTTACTACATCAGCTTCAATATTTTTACCTTCTACCATTAATTTACCGCCAAGTTCAGAAGTACCGAAAGTCTGGAACATATATTTATCTTTAAAACCATTGTTATCTAATGCTTTTTTCATAGCATCTACTGCTTCATCATCTGCATTAGAATAAATAACTACTTTTCCATCATTTCCACTAGATGCACTATCGCTACCAGATGTACCACAACCACCAAATAGCATAGACGCACATAATGCCGTACCTGCTAATAACATTGATAAGATTTTTTTCTTTTTCATACTATAGCCTCTCCCTTTGTTATCATTTCTTTTTTCTCTTTTTTCACACTGATTTTCTTTTTAGCTAATACAGTCAATAGACCTTTTACAATTAAATTTGTAGCTAAAATCAGCATGGATAATACGAAGATTTCATTGAATTTACCAAAATACTGTAATTCTTTTATTTTGGCTGTAATAACCATAGTCTGAGCACCAGCTATGAAAATAACTGCACTAATAGTTACCATGGCATTGATAAAGTAATAACCTAATACTTCAAAAATAGTAGTTTTTATATTTGGTGTGATAATTCTATATAATGTTTTAAACCAACTATCGCCCATCAACAAAGCTGTATTTTCCCATGATTTATTTAATTTTTCTAAGGAATTTTTAAGCATTAAATATGGTGTGGAGAAGAAGTGAATTACATTACAAATGATGATTAAAGCAAAAGTATTTTGTAGTGTAGTTCCTGAAAAGAACATCATATAAGCAATACCAATTACCATACCTGGAATTGTATTTGTAATCAAAGCAATCGCTTCAATGGCAAATTTCTTTTCATTGATAAAATTACTTCTAGCAGTGATTAAAGCTGCACCGTAAGATACAACAAGTCCCACTACAGCAGATAAAGTAGCCACTAATAAGGAATTTGTATATACATCAATAATGCTAGAATCATTTAAAATTTCTACGAGATGCGCTGTTGTAAATTGCATACGATATGGCCATTCATCAATAAATGGTATCATGAAGATTACAACGAACATGGATAAAATCATCACTAAAATAACAGTAGATAATCCGCCCCAAACAAAATCACGTACTTTGTTTACTTTCAATTCCACCTGAGAAATTTTGTTATAACGCACATTGTAACGTTGTAGATAACATAATAAAGCAATACTGATAATTGATGGTAATAACATCACAATAGCTACTACAGCACCGCGATTAAAATCAGGAATGCTTCCCATCATTTCTTCATATAAAACTGTAGCAATTACCTGATATTTACCACCGACTGAAGCTGGAATACCATAATCTGTGAAACATAAGAAAAAGCATTGTATAAACGAAGCTGCAAGTGTTCCTAATAATGGTCTAATAAGTGTCTGTCTAAAAGTTTTAAATAAACTATCGCCCATGATTTTTGATACAATCATGAATTTCTTATCGATATATTTCATAGCATTATAAATGAGTAAAAATGCTATTGGCATGGTGTAGATTATATAACCTATCAATAAACCATTAAAACCATAAATATCAATTTGTATATTGAATACTTTTGTTAAAAAACCTTGTTTTCCTAAAGAATAAATTATTGCAAATCCATATGTAATTGTTGGCAAAAACATAGGTGCTATAGCCAATATTTGAATTAAACGCTTAGCTGTTTTATTTATATTTGTATAATGGATAGTATAGGCTAAAATAAATGCTAATAACGTACTTAAAATCGCACTAGTTGAAGCAATTGCTATACTATTGCCAAAAGCCGTAGCAAATTTATCTTCATCTAACATTGTGGCAAAGTGTTTTAAACCTACACCATCACCTACTGCTATAGATTGATATAAAATCTCTATAAACGGTAGTAATAAAAATCCTGCAAAAATTATAATTACAGCTATAAAAATCATCTGTAATTCTTTTTGTTTAGTTTTTAAAATATTCATCATTAACCCACCTGAAGAATCTCTTTTCTATCTCTATTGTTACCATCCCAAAATAATTCTAAGATATTATTTCGTTTGATTTCTAACTGACGTAAGATAAATTCACTGACAAAATCATTTGCAGGTTTTTTAATGATTTCCTCTGGTGTACCAAATTGAGAAATCTGACCTTCATTTACAATCAAAACTTTATCAGATAAAGTCAATGCTTCTTCTGGGTCATGTGTAACTATGATTGTAGTCAATTTAAAATCACGAGCTATTTCTTTGATTTTCTGTTTGATAGATTCTTTAATAACACCATCTAAAGCAGATAATGGCTCATCTAATAATAAAATTTTAGGTTTCATCACCAAAGTTCTAGCAAGTGCAGTTCTTTGTTTCTGCCCACCAGATAATTCTTCGATTTTCTTTGTTAAATGCTTGCCTAAACCTAACAAATTGATTAAGTCTTGAACTTCTTTTGTTGTAGAAATATTTGGCTTATTTTTTAATCCGTAAACAATATTTTCATATACATTTAAATTAGGGAATAACGCATAATCCTGAAATACGATATTAAAACCACGTTTTTCCATTGGCATCTGTGTTATATCTTCACCATCAAAAATAATTCTGCCTTCACTCACTTGAGTAAGCCCTAAAATTAAATTTAATAAAGTAGTTTTACCACAACCAGATGGCCCTAAAATAGAAACGATTTCTCCTTTTTCTATTTTTAAGTTAATATTTTTAAGAACTTCTATTCCTTCATATGATTTCCTAATCTTTTTTAACTCTAACATTTTTTACCCTCATTCAATTAATTTTTAATCTTAATAACATACTTAATTCAACATCATCTATTTAACCAAAATTTAACTTTTACCTCTATCATTATCTTGTAATAATTTTATGAAAATCTTGTAAATTTATATAAACTTTGTAAAAACAAGCAATATATATGCAAAAATAATGTAAAAACAGTAAAAAATCATACTATAAACAGCAAAAAAAATCCCCAATACAGCAAAATGCGGTATTAGGGATTTTTCTATTATTTATCTTTTATTTTTTATTTCTGTATCATAATCCATACCATCAAAGATACGAGGTCTTTGTGCATTGAATTTATCATTTACAATACTTCTTGTAGGGTCAAATTCAGCCGTTTTTATATCTGCTAAATCCATAACAGTATGAATCATATCATCTGTCATATAAGGTCTATCAGCAGCTTTTTTGATTTGCTCCCATTTTTCAGGATATTTTGCTCTGAATTTTTCTGATGCCCACATAATAACTGGTATTTCAATCATATGATGTGTAGGATTTTCTTCAATATGACCAGACATATCTTCGCCTTCATCATATACAGCTTCACCGTGGTCAGGAACATAAATAACTAAAGTTTCACTATCACGGAATTTATCAATAATACTGCTTACTATATAATCATTATAATAAAGCGCATTATCATATTGAGCTACGATTTCTTTTTTACCATCTGTAATTGGTAAATTGATATCATCTTTACTAAATTTACTAAAACTATAAGGGAAACGATTATAATATAATCCATGTCCACCCATCAAATGAACTACATAGAAATTTTTATCTTCACTTCTATTTGCTATAGCATCATCAATAAGAGGGAATAATTCGCCATCAACAATACCATAATCCTCTCTTGAATCACGAATACGAGTAAATGCACTCACATCACTATGAGCTGCATAAATCTGAGCTACATTGCCCCAAACACCTGAAGTTTCCTGATTAGATAACCAATATGTCTTATATCCTGCAGCATTCATTACATCAATTAAATTATTGTAATGATACCATTCCTGGTCTGATTCACGATTACAAAATGTAAATAACTTACTCAATACGGCAATTGTAGTAGAATGAGGACTTACTACATCTCGGAAAACACTGATTTCACCTTTTTCATTTAAAGCATCAAGATTTGGTGTATTTGGTAAATAATATCCATAAAGATGCATATGGTTTCTATTTGTAGACTCACCTAAAATAAATACAATATTTTTTATTTCACTCTTATTTTCTGTGAGTTCTACCTTGCTATTTACTTGAGAAGAAAGCTCTCTATACGCCTGCATATTTCTTACAGCAACAGAAGTAGAAGCATATACCCTTTGTACTGGTAAGACTTCATCGTCCCAAATAAAATCTGTATATACAGTAAACATTCTTATAGTATAAAACACGCTTAAAACCATCAAAGTACATACTATACCTGATTTTGTCTTTTGTTTTAAAGTGATTTTTTTCAGTGGATTATATTTATATAAACCTACAATTAAAGCAATTAAAACAATGACAGAAGCCACTCCTGAAAAACCTATATACATAGAGAAAAATTCTGTAGCTTCTCGCATATTTGTTTCAAGTGCAGAATTTATAATACCTGTGCCAATCAAAGCTTTATAGCAATACATTGTAAAAAATTCACCGATAAATATAAGCCCTATTGGTATAACCAATACCGTTTTTACAATTTTTTGCAAAAATCGTTTTGGCAATAAATCAATAAGACAAGTTATTATCAATGAACCTAACCATACAGAAAAAATATATCCAATCGCCACGTCAATTTTATCTTCATCAAAAAGTGACCACGCTGTAGTTAAACTATTAATTATAAATAAAATCATGATAAACATAAAATGTTCATCAAAAATTCTTTGTAAATAACCTGTAAGTTTTCCTATAAAACCTTTATTTAACAACACAAAACGCCCTTTCTTAAGTCTATTTATTTTATATGTAAAATTTTTGTAAATAACTAAAATAAATATATACTATAAAAATTATTTTGGCAATAATAAATTAGTGCTAACTTCACTAAAAATAAAGATAAATAGCTGTAACAAAATGATAACTCAATTCGCTACAGCTATTTCTCGTCAATCAATAAATTCTTTTGTCGGTGCTAATAGTTCTCTCAAATTTTCTTGTATACTTTTACCTGCTAAAAATAATCCTGAAGTTCCTCCTGTAAAAATTGTAGCACCCGCCTCAGCAAGCATTCTTGTTGTATTTTTATTTACATTTCCATCTGCTTGAATGCGTGTTTTAATATTATTTTGTTTTAACATATCACTCATCATCTTTATATGTTTTATTGCTTCTGGATTTATTTTTTGACCTGCAAATCCTGGATTTACAGTAAGCTTTAAAATCCATTCACATAAAGGAGCAAGTTCTATTAAATCATCTTTTGGCTCGGTATCTGCTCTATAAGCTAATACAGGTTTTGCCCCTAAGCTACGTATCTTAGCAAAAATCTCTTTAGGATTTTTCATGGCTTCATAATGAACTGCTATATATTCTACTTTTTTTTGAGCAAAAACTTCTATATAATTTTCTATATCATAAACAGCTAAATGTACTTCTATGGGCAATCTACTATTCTTTTTTAAATAATCACAAAGAATATCTCCTAATATATAACATTTATTAAATCTACCATCTACAACATCATAATGAAAAAATGCTACATCTGAGTCTTCTACTTTTTTTATACTATCCGCTAAATTTCCTAAATCCATACAAGATACAGAAGCTGATACTGCTGGCATAGGTAAAACATTTTTGTTAATCAATATATCCACATCCATTTTTTTATTATAAATTTAATAGTTTTCTAAAATCTGCCACATTTTTTTCTAATTCTCTATGTTTGAAAATTGATGAACCTATTACTATATCTGTTGCACCTGCATCTACAACTGTTTGTATATTATTTAAATTAATACCACCATCTACTTGAATAATAAAATTATAATTATTTTCATCTCTCCAATTTGCTAAATCTTTTATTTTCTTTGTACTCATTGGCAAATATGCTTGCCCACCAAATCCAGGTTCAACAGACATTACTAATACTTTTTTAATAATATTATCTTCTGCCATATATTTTAAAGACTCAAAATTTGTTGAAGGATTTAAAACTACTCCGCCTTGCATACCTAATTTATTAATAGTTTCTACTGTATGGTATAAATGTTTACATGCTTCTACATGTACTGTTACAGAATTAACACCTGCTTCTTTTAATCCATTTAATAATGCATCTGGATTTGTTACCATTAAATGTGCATCAAAATTCATTTTAGTTTTTGGTCTTAAATGTTTTATTAAATCTATACCAAAAGTAATATTACTTACAAAATGTCCATCCATTACATCTAAATGTAAATCTTTTATACCAGATTGTTCTAATCTTTTTACATCATCAGCTAAACAACTAAAATCTGCTGCCAATATTGAAGGGGATAATACTACTGTCATTTTCATCATTCCTTATAATTTTATATTTTAATAAAAATAAGAGTGCCCTTATTTTGTATATTCACAAAAAGGACACTCCAAAATTAGGGATTTTGGTAGGGTATGTGTAAAAATTTTTATAAGTTTATTTAAGCATAGATAATGCTTTATTAACTACATTTTCAACAGTAAATCCATATTTTTTAAATAATACATTAGCTGGTGCTGATGCTCCAAATGTATCAATAGTTACAGATTTACCTTTAAAGCCAAGATATTTACCCCAGCAAATGCTAGAGCCTGCTTCCACAACTAAACGTTTTTCTACAGTTTGTGGTAATATCTTTTCTTTATATTCATCACTTTGTTGTTCAAAAATATCCATACAAGGCATACTTACAACACGAATGTCAAAACCTTTTTCCATTAATTCTTTTTTAGCATCTACAGCCAAACTAACTTCTGAACCACTAGCAATAATTATGGCATCTGGTTTTGCTTTTATAGACTCTGCTATAATATAGCCACCTTTTAAAGCCTCTTTACTACTACCTTCTATTTGTGGTAAATTCTGTCTGGATAATGCAAGAACTGTTGGTGTATTTTTACTTGTAATTGCGCTATACCATGCAGCAGCAGTTTCTATAGCATCAGCTGGTCTAAACACATTAATATTAGGCATAGCACGAAGCATTGCTAACTGTTCAATAGGTTCATGAGTTGGTCCATCTTCACCAACACCAATACTATCATGTGTCAATACATAAGTTACAGGTATTTTCATCAAAGCAGCCAATCTTGCCATAGGTTTTAAATAATCACTAAATACAAAGAATGTACCTACAAACGTTTTTGTACCACCATATAAAGTAATACCATTTGCAATTGCTGCCATAGCAAATTCACGAACACCATAGTGAATATTTCTACCTAAATAATTATTCTTACTAAAACTTCCGCCATCTTTAATTACAGTTTTATTTGATGGTCCAAGGTCAGCACTACCACCCCAGAAATTTGGCATAATTTTAGCTAAACGATTAATCATATTTCCAGATAAACTTCTTGTTGCTTGCGGTTTATCTTCATAAGACCAAAATTCATCACAATTTAATAATTTTTCATCATCGATTACTGCAAAATATTTATCCCATAGTGCTTTCTTTTCTGGATATTTTTCACAATAAGCTTTGAATAATTTATTCCAATTGTCTTCAGCTTCTTGTCCTTTTTTAGCTTTTTGAGCAAAATTATCATATACATCTTGTGGAATTACAAATGCTTCTTGTTCTTCCCAACCAAGATTATCACGTAAAGCTTTTACATTTTCTTCACCTAATGGTGAACCATGTGAGGATTCACTACCTTCTTTAGCAGGGCAACCAAATGCAATTTTAGTCTTTACTGTAATAAATGATGGTTTTGTCTTTTCTGACTTGGCAAGTTCAATAGCTTTGCTAATTTCTTCTAAATTATTACCATCTTCAACAGTTAAAGTCTGGAAACCAAATGCTTCCATACGTTTATTTACATCTTCTGTAAATGCTAAATCTGTATTACCTTCAATAGTAATATTATTGCTATCATATAAAACAATTAATTTACTTAAACCTAATGTACCAGCTAACGAGAATGCTTCTGAAGATATTCCTTCTTCCATACAACCATCGCCACCTAATACAAAAGTATAATGATCAATAACATTATAATCTTCAGTATTAAAAGTAGCTGCCATATGGGCTTGGGCCATAGCCATACCTACAGCCATGCCCATGCCAGCACCTAATGGTCCTGTAGTTGCTTCTACACCTACAGTATGACCATATTCTGGATGACCAGGTGTTAAAGAATTATCTTGTCTAAAGTTTTTCATATCTTCAATAGTTAAACCATATCCAAATAAATGAAGAAGTGAATATAATAAACTTGAAGCATGTCCAGCTGATAAAATAAATCTATCTCTATTTACCCATTTAGGATTTTTAGGATTATGTGTTAAATGATTAGCCCATAATTCATATGCCATTGCTGCACTACCAAGTGGCATACCAGGATGACCTGAATTAGCTTTTTGTACAGTATCTGCTGCTAATACACGAATAGCATTTACAGATTTTTGCTCTATATTCATTAGGCTATACCTCCTTTAATTCCAAATTATCCAGAATATTGGGATAATTAATTTTTATATAATGATTATTATTTTATACTTATCTATTTTTTTCATAATTCATCATGGCTTCTACACGTTTAGCATATTTTCCACCTAAATGTTCTGTGCTAAGCCAAACTTTTGTAAATTCCCATGCCATATATTCAGAAATAATTCTTGCTCCCATACACAAAACATTTGCATTATTATGAGCTCTTGTCATTTCTGCTGAAAATAAATCACTTACTAAAGACGCTCTTATGCCTTTTACTTTATTAGCCATCATTGACATACCAATACCTGTACCACAAATTAAAATACCGTATTTAGTATCTAAATTATTAGCTACATCTTCACAGACTTTTATAGCATAAGCACCAGCATCTACAGAATCTTCACTATAAGTTCCTTTATCTTCCACATCATAACCAGCATCTTGCAATTGCTGTATTAAAAATTGTTTCATTTTATAACCAGCATGGTCTGAACCTATCACTATTTGTTTCAAGAAAATTCCCTCTATTCAGTTTTTATTTATTTTCAGGTAATGGTTTTAATACAATTTTTATAGTTTCACCAGATTTCATTAATTTATAAGCTTTATCCCATTCATCAATATTTAATTCATCTGTTATCATTAAATCTGCTCGTATATCCCCATTTGCCATATAATTTAAAGTTGCAGGCCAATCATGAGTATTCTGACTACGACTTCCAGAAACAACTAGTTCCTTTTGGATAATTTTTGAAAAATCTACTACAACTTCATCTTTAGCAAATAAACCTACCTGAACATATTGTCCTTTTTTTCTTAATAAATCCATTCCCAAATGCATTGAAGGAACAGCACCTGTACAATCATAACAAATATCTGCACCATATCCATCAGTAAGACTATTAACTAATTCATGAGGATCATCTTTTTGTACATCTACAATGTAATCTATACCAAATTTTTCTTTAGCAACTTTTAATCGACCACTATCTTTAGTTAGACCTGTCATTACTACTGTACCACCTTTTGCTCTTACAATTTGTGCCACAAGTAATCCAATTGGTCCTGGACCTAATACTAAAACAATATCTCCTTTTTTTATAGTTGCTTTACAAACACCATGATGAGCACAAGCTGCTGCTTCAGTTATTGCAGCTTCTTTACAAGATAAATTTTCAGGTAGTACATGTACACTAGCTCCTCTAGCTACAATATAATTTGCACATGCTCCATCTTGTTGTGTGCCTAATCCTTTACGAGTTGGACATAAATTATATTCTTTTTCTAAACAGTATCTACACTTTCCACAAATTTCAAAAGTAGTTTCTGATGTTACCTTATCTCCAACTTTTACATGTTTTACATTTTCGCCTACTTCTACAGCAATTCCAGCAAATTCATGCCCTATAATTAAATCTTTAGCATTAATATTATAATGACCTTCATATGTATGAATATCACTACCACAAACACCAATATATTCAACTTTTATTTTTACTTGATCTTTATTTATTGTAGGTTCTGGTTTATCAATTATTTGCCAATTACCAGCACCTGGTTCCATTTTTACTAATGCTTTCATTTTATATCCCCTCTTTATTTCTACAGAGCTGCCACATTTTAAAAGTGTCAGCTCTATATTTTATTAATCTAATTGAATAAAGCAAATGCTTTAAATATTATAAAATTAATTAAGTTTCCTGCTTGGTCTATACTAGATATAAGTGTTGAACCTTCTGGCATTTTAAAGTTTGCAATAACACCCATTGTTGTTTGAAATTCTGCCATAGCAGTTGACATTAATAAAGATAAACTGATTACTACAATACCTGCTAATACAGAATGAACTATATTTCCACGTGCAGCTGCTACAATCATTGCTACTATAAATGGAATAGTTGCTAAATCACCAAAAGGTAATACATTATTTCCTGGAAGAATTACAGCTAATAATATTGTTATTGGTACTAAAATTAAAGCAGTTGCTATTACTGCTGGATGTCCTGTAGTTACTGCTGCATCCAAACCAATATAAATATTTGCATTTTCACCAAAACGTTTTTGTAATACATTACGTGCTGCTTCAGAAATTGGAATTAATCCTTCCATTAAAAGTTTTACCATACGAGGCATTAAAACCATAACACCTGCCATAGCCATACCAACTTTAGCTACTTCACCTGCATTATATCCTGCTAAAACCCCTAATACTGCGCCTAAAAAAAGTCCCATAAAAATTGGTTCACCAAAAATACCAAAACGTTTTTGAATAGAATCTGGATCTGCTTTTAAATTTTTAATTACTGGAATTTTTTGAATCAACCAGATCAAAGGTATACCTAATGGAGCATATGAACAAGTAGAACCTGTTGGTACAGATACGCCTGGTAAATCAAAATACTTTTCCATATAAGGAGCTGTCCAATCTGCTATTTTTAATACAACAATTTCAAAAATAATAGCTGCAACAATAGCTTGCCAAAAACTTCCTGTTAAAGCATATACACATGCACCACAAAATGTAAAATGCCAATAATTCCAAATATCAACATCCATAGTTTTTGTTGTTTTTGTAAATAACATAATGATATTTACAACTAAAGCTAATGGTAAAACAAAGGCTGCAATAGGTGATGCCCATGCCATACTAGCAGAACCTGGCCAACCTATATCTATTGCATTTAATTGTATTCCAAAATTTTTAATCATTGCTTGAGCTGCTGGGCCAAGATTATCACAAAGTAGTGCTACTACTAAGTTAATACCTACAAATCCCACTCCAATAGTAAGACCGGAATGGAATGATTTCGCTGGACCACATCTAAAAATTAGTCCAATAATGAATATAAATACTGGTAATATAACAGTTGGTCCTAATCCTAAAAACGCTTGAAACATAGGAACTAAATTTTCCATAATAAGCCTTCTCCCTTTATTGAATTTTACTAGTAGAACATATTTTTATGTTCTACTAGTAATTGATTTTAATTATGCTACTTTATTTTTTTAACTCTGCAAGAATTTCTTCTTTTGTTTTATCTAAGCCAATTCCAGTTAAAAATGCTCTAGCATTAATTACTGGAAAATTATATTTGCTTTTATCTGCTACTGTTGTTGTAATAAGTAAATTTGCTCTATCAGCATAACTAGGTACTTCCATCATTTTGCATTGAATAATCTCCACTGGAATATTATTTAATTTCGCAAGTTTTGTAACTGCATCATTAACTACTGTAGAAGTAGCAATTCCTGTCCCACAAGCAACTAAAACAATTTTCTTTTCCATATAAAACACTCCTTAAAATTATTTAATTTATTTTATTACTCTTAGTTACCTAATTGTAATTTATCACTAATAAAATTTTTTATATTATCTATAGATTTTTCATTTTTAATATAATTTAAAGCATTTTCATCTTGTAAAATTCCCATCAAACTTTGTAATAATTCTAACTGTGCATGTTCTTCTTTCATTGCTAACATAAAAATCAAATCAACTTTTACAGTATTACTATCATCCCCCATAATTACAAAATCAACAGCCTTATTTAATCTAGCAATACTTATAGCTGGAATATCTACATGCTGAATATCAGTATGCGGTATAGCTACTCCACCAATTAAGGTTGGTAATCCTGTTGCAAAAACTTTTTCTCTTTCAATAACAGCTTTTTTATACGTATCTTTTACATATCCTAATCGATGGAGATTATCTGCCATTATTTCTAATACGTCTAATTTATCTTTAACATCGATATCTAATAAAATAAGTTCTTTTTTTAAAATAATATTCATATTCCTAGCTCCATAATTTATTATTTAATTCTTCTCTTAAAACATTTTTTCAAATTCATTAATAAAAACTTCATAAGATTTATTTTTTAATATTGAATTAACTCCATTTTTTAACTTTATATAGTTATATAATTTCAAAAACATTGGTTCCCATAAATTCATTTTTCCTTTTTCTACATTCAAAAGAAATACTACTTGTACAAATAAGTCATCCCATATAATAGGCTTATTCAAAATCAATATTGATATAAAAGATGTTCCACATTCATTATAAATAGGATGAGGTATAGCTACTAAATCACCTATTGATGTAGAAGACATCTCTTCTCTTTCAAATATAGACATTTTTGCATTATTATTCATTAAACCTTTTTTTATTGCTTCATCTGCTAAAAAATTTATACACTCTTCTTTTGTTTCAAAATTTTTACCAATATAAAAATTATCTTTGTTAAAAAATGTTGTAATTTCTAATAATTCTGTAGTTTCTTTATGAAAAATCTTATTTTCAATATTTTCCACATCTTCCTTTTGTAACATACGATTAATTTTTATTATTTTATCCGATTTAACATTTTTTAATGGTACAGTAGATAATATATAATCTACATTATCTAATATTTGATTATTAATCTCATAGCTTGGCATAACTTTTATTACATTTAATCTATTATGAAAATATTCTTCTACTTTTGCTTTTAATAATACAGATATTCCTAATCCTGAAGAACATACTATTATTATATTTTTAGCCTGAATATTTTCTTTTATACCATTTCTACTTAATGCTGCACCAAAATGAAGAGCTATATAACCAATTTCATTTTCATTAATTTTTATATTGTCATATTGTTCAACAATTTTACCAGCAATTACCCCCATTTGAAATGCTAGCGGATAATCATTTTTTATAGTTTCTAACAATTCATTTCTAATATTCATCTGAAATTGAATTCTTGTTAATGCTATGTTTAAATGTAATGTTAAACCATCAATCAAATATTCATCGTTAGTAAAATCAATAGATAACTTTTCATGAATTTCTTTTAAAATTATATTTACTAATTTTTTTACATGTTTTTTGTCCATTGATTCACTAATATCTGTTAATTTCTTGCTAGCTAATAAGCATTGAGCAATATAATATACTTCTGAACAAGCTATATCTATATTCATCTTTTTTAATATATTATCTATTAACTCTTTAGCTACATTATATTCAAAAGTATTTTCTATTTTATTAGCAATACTAGACGGATAGGATACAAATTTATTACAATTAGAACGTTGCATGCCTATTGCTATATGTAGACAAAATTTTTCTTTAGATCTATCTGCTAATTGTATTTTTTTATAACTTAATGTTTCTTTTATTATTTTATCTAATAACTCAATATCTACATTTGCTAAAATCTTCTGGAAAAATTTTTCTGTACTACATGTATTTATCATATCTACTATGCAATAACGTATCTTAACTTCTTCACCAATAACCTTTATACCCTTTGTTTTATATTGTGTAACTTTTAAATCATATTTTTGTAAGATATCTTTTACTTCATTTAAATGCATCTTTAATGTAGATAAACTTATATACATTTCTTCTGCTAAATCATTTTGTGTAATAACAATATCTTTAAAAGTATTTTCTAACAGTCTATACAATATATAATTTATCCTTTGTTTTGCTGTTTCTAAATTACTAACACCTTCTTGAAACAAATTTTGTTCAGCAGTATCAAGTTGCTCAAATTTATTAAAGCGATATCCCTTATTAGGGCTAGAAATTATTCGTATATCATATTCAACTAAATATTCTTGTAAAGCTTTTATATCTGAACGTATTGTTCTTGAAGAAACACCTAACTGTTGAGACATAAATTCTCCACTCAATCCTGTTTGATGTTCTTTTAACATATCAAATATTTTCTTTCTTCGTTTATTAATCTTTGCCATTTTCAATACTCCCTTAACTTGATTAAATTGTATCAAAAATTAGCAATCCATCATAGATTGATTGTTTTCCGCAACATGCGGAAATATTTTTGTATTTTATTTTAAATATTATAAAAATTTCCTCATTATATTTTTATGCGGAAAAACTAAATTATATACAAAAAACTCAATTAAGTAATATTCATAAATACCACTTAATTGAGTTCTTTTATTCCAATTTATTCTTTTTTAAACTATCCTATTTGCCTACACCAGCACCATAGACAACAAATTGATTTTCTCCATCAAAACCAAGATTTTGATTTAAAACTTCATCATCAAAAGCACCTAATGCACATACTTTTATATGCATTGTCTGTGCTGCTAAATATAAGTTTTGGCAAACATGTCCAGCATCTAAATAAATATAGCGATATGCTCTTTCGCCAAACATGCAATCCATTCTTTCATAAACAGCTGTCCATAAAAATACTACAGCTGCATTATTTGCTACACCTACTGTAGAAAATTGGCTACAGATTTTTTCTTCAATATCTTCTGCATCAGATACTAATAATAATTTATGCTCTAATGGTAAAAAGCGATATAAACCTGGTTTTATACCTTCAACACGGCGAATATATAAAAATGTTTCCAATGCATTTCTACCGCCAGCAGAAGGTACATTTCTAATAGTCTTTGTCTGCATTACCATTTTAACGCCTTGAGTACACCATAAAAGATATGATAATTCTTTATTAGATAATTCTTTTGTATCATCATATTGACGAAGTGTAGAACGAACTTCTATCATTTCCAAAAAGTTCACCTGTGCATCTGGTAATACATCTGGGTCTACAAGGTCAATCAATACTGCATCTTTTGCATATGGTAATTCAAAAGGTGGCAAATTATCTATTTTTTTTGCAGTACCACGCTTCCATGCAGAATCTTTCATATAGTCAAGTCTAGCTTGTCCCATCATCAATTCTCCTCTTTAAGATTTATTTTTTTTGATTTCTTTCTTGCCAAATCTATGATATTCTCCACCATTTCTTCTGCTCATCAATTCAGCTAATAAATCATCTGGAGTAATATTATGATATGCCAATAAAACAAGACAATGATACCATAAATCGCTCATTTCATAAAGAATTTCTTCTTTATCCATATTTTTAGAAGCAATTATTGTTTCAGTACATTCTTCGCCCACTTTTTTCAGGATTTTATCTTGACCTTTTTCAAATAAATAATTAGTATATGAGCCTTCTACTGGATTTACTTGACGGTCTTTAATTGTTGCATATAAATCATTTAAAACTTTTGCAATAGAAGTATTATCCTGTGGTTGAGCCATAGGTACTAAATCTTTGCTATCTGGAAATAATCTGCGGTCAGTAAAGCAAGTATATGTGCCAGTATGACAAGCCATACCTGTTTGATGAACTTTTACCAACAAAGTATCACCATCACAATCATAATAAATTTCACTGACAGATTGTTTATTGCCAGAAGTTGCCCCTTTATTCCAAAGTTCTTGACGAGAACGACTATAAAACCATGTATATCCTGTTTCTATAGTTTTTTGTAGTGATTCTTTGTTCATATATGCAAGCATTAAAACTTTGCCATTAGCTTCTTGCACTACAGCTGGCACCAAGCCTTTTTCATCAAATTTTACTTTGTCGATATCTATCATTACAATCTAACCTCCACACCACGAGATTTTAAGTATTCTTTTACTTGGCGAATACTAAATTCTCCATAATGGAATACTGAAGCAGCAAGTACTGCATCAGCTTTTCCTTCTGTTAATACTTCGTAAAAATGTTCTAATTTTCCTGCTCCACCTGAAGCAATTACTGGTACATTTACAGCTTCTGAAACTGCACGCGTAAGTGGTATATCATAACCATTTTTTGTACCATCAGCGTCCATACTTGTGAGCAAGATTTCACCAGCTCCCAAAGAAACTGCTTTTTTCACCCATTCTAAACAATCTATTCCCGTTGGTGTTCTACCACCATTTATATAAACTTCCCAAGAATTTTCGCCATTTCGTTTAGCATCTACAGCAAGCACGATACATTGATTGCCAAATTTTTCTGCTCCCTCTTTGATTATAGAAGGGTCTTTTATCGCTGCTGTATTCATAGATACTTTATCTGCACCAGCCTTGAGCATTTTGCGCATGTCTTCTACAGTTCTAATTCCTCCACCAATGGTAAATGGAATGAAAACTTGACTTGCACAATCATTTGCTACTTTTACAATAGTATCACGTTGTTCATTAGAAGCTGTTATATCTAAAAAAACAAGCTCATCTGCCATTTCTTTATCATATACAGACGCAAGTTCTATAGGGTCGCCTGCATCACGTAAAGAAACGAAATTTGTTCCTTTAACAACTCGTCCTGCTTTTACATCAAGACAAGGTATTATTCTTTTTGTGTACATTATTTATCCCGTTGCCAAAAATCTATAAAAATATAAAAATTTGTTTATTTCCTTCTTCATTGAATCCGATTTTGCCATAGCTACTTTCGTTTGATATGATTCTCCAAAGGCTTAAATTCGGATACAACGAATCCTACATATTAGCATTTTCTTGCTTGTGAAACTATGCTAATTTATACATAGATAAATTTAGTGAAGCATTTAAATCCCTATCAATTACTGCTCCACAATGTGGACATCTATAAACTCTATCTTTTAGTTTTAAATCTTTCTTTATAAATCCACACTTGCTACAAGTTTTTGATGATGGATAAAATCTATCCGCTACTACTAATTCAATTCCATTTAATTCAGATTTATATGTTATATACTGTCTAAATTTATGAAAACATTGTTTTTTTACTGAATCAGATAAATGTTTATTTTTCATCATTCCAGAAACATTCAAATCTTCTATTACAATTCTATATGGTTTGGTTTTCACTATACTTGTTGTAACTTGATGAATATAATTGTTTCTAATATTAGCTAATTTTCTATATATTAGTTTTGTTGTATTCTCTAATTTTTTTATATTTTTAGTTTTGATAAATTGGCAACGTTCACCTCCTTCTTTTTTGATTTTATTTATTTCATATTTTCTACTTATTTGTCTTTGCTTTTGTTTTAATCTTTTTTCTAATTTTTTTACTTTTTTAGTCTTATTAATGTTTTTAAATACTTTTCCATCTGAACAAATAGCCAACTCTTTCAATCCTAAATCTATACCTAATGAAATATTTGTTAATTCTTCTTGTTTTTTATCTACCTCTATTCCAACAGATAGATACCAATATTTATTATCATAAGTTATTCTAGGATTATTATATTTAACATTAATTGGTATTTGTTCATTTATTTTTATCCAACCTACTTTTTCAATTAAAACTTTTTTCTTTTTAACTTTTAATTTTATCGGGTCGTTATAAAAACTAGGTTTACTTTTTTTCTTACTTTTAAATTTGGGTTTGTTAGCTAAGCTTTTAAAAAATCTTTTATAAGCCTTACAAGCATCTTTTACAGATTGTTTAGTGATATTATTTGATACTTCACTTAACCAAGTTAATTCAGATTTTTTAAGTTGAGTTAATTCTTTTCTGATAACTCCGTCGTTAATAAATTTACCACCATTTTTATAATTTTCTTCCTGTTTTGCGAGAGTATAATTATAGATGAATCTAGCAGTTCCTACAGATTGCCACAGTTTTTGTTCTTGCTCTTTTGTTGGATAAATTCTAACTTTTTTCGCAAGTATCATCTTCTATTAACTCCTTAATCATTTTTTTAGCTTTATTAGCTCTTCTTTTTCCTTGAAGTCTACAACTAAATACAGTAACTATTTGAATTAAATCTTCTACTAACTCTTGTTCTTCAGTTCTCTCTGTATTATCAATAATTTCAATTGTTGTTCCATATTTTTCACAAAGATTTTCTATCAATTCATATCCAAATCTAATTAATCTATCTTTATAAAGAATTACTACTTTCTCAATCTCTGAATTAGTAATCATATCAATTAATTGATTCAGTCCTTTTTTATTATAGTTAATTCCGCTTCCAATATCCGTTATTATCTCAAATTGATAACCTTTTGCAATCATATATGTCCTTACATTTTCAATTTGCCTTTCAAGGTCATCTTTTTGCTTAGTTGAACTAACTCTGCAATAACCAACAATTTTTTTATTTATTTTAGTTTTTATCTTCAAACCTAAAAAATTATTAAGTTGTTCTTGAGAATAATATCTTGTACCACCAGTAGTTACATAAGCAGGTTTAAAAGTATTATTTTTATCCCAATTTCTAAGAGTTTGAATTGTTTTCCCTATTTTGTCTGCAAATTCTCCTATTGAGTAATATTTCATATTATCACCTCAATAGTATTATATCATAATCTTTAAATAATTTATAGATTTTTATATAAAATTATATATTATTTATAACAGCTTTAAGCCTCCTTAGCTATTTTTATAGCCTCTTGTAAAGATAAATTATCTGTATAAATAGCTTTACCTACGATTACGCCTTCAATGCCATCTTGTTCATAGTCTTTTAAAATTTTAATATCTTCAATAGAAGATACTCCGCCAGAAGCTACTACTTTTACCCCGCTATAACTTGCAAGTTCTGCTGTCGCTTTTGCATTTACACCAGATAAAGTGCCATCACGAGAAATATCTGTATAAATAATATGTTTTACACCAGCTTCAGCCATTTTTTTAGCTAAATTTTTCGCTTCCACATTGCCAGATACTCCCCAGCCATCAACGGCTACAATGCCATCTTTAGCATCAATACCTACAACAATGCGTTCACTGCCATATTTTTTGCAAGCATCTTTTACTAATTGCGGATCTTTTACAGCTACAGAACCCAAAATAACACGACTAACACCCATATCTAAAACTTGCTTGATATTTTCCATAGTGCGAATACCGCCACCGAGTTCTACAGGGATATTCACTGTTTTTAATATCATTTCTACAACATCTAAATTCTGTGATTTTCCTTTTAAAGCTCCATCTAAATCAACTAAATGAAGGTACTGACCGCCTTCATCTTCCCATTTTTTTGCCATGATTTCTGGACGTTCAGAAAATACTGTTTCCTGATTAAAATCACCTTTTACAAGGCGTACACACTTACCATTTCTAATATCTATCGCTGGAAAAATAATCAATCTTCATTCACCCTTCTACAAAATTTTTAATAATTTTTAAACCAATATCACCTGATTTTTCAGGGTGAAATTGTGTCGCTACTACATTATCTTTTCCCACAGCAGCTACCAATTCTTCGCCATAACTAGATTTAGCTAAAATTATGGATTTATCTTCTGGACAAGCCTGATAGCTATGTACAAAATAAACATATGGTTCTTCTTTCAATCCTGCAAATAAATTAATATTTACATTCTGATTATTTTTTTCATCTATAACTAAAGAATTCCAACCCATATGCGGAATTTTTAGCCCAGGAGCATTTATTTTTTTTACCATGCCTTTAAAAATTCCTAAGCCTTTTACTTCTGGTGACTCCTCACTGCCTTCAAACATGATTTGTTCACCCACACAAATTCCCATTACAGGTTTTCCTTGTTCAATAGCTTCTAAAACAGAATTTTTTAAGCCTGATTGCTCAAAATTTTTCATGCAATCACCAAAAGCACCTACACCAGGAAGTACAATTTTATCGGCTTTTTCTATTACTTTTGCATCACTTGTAAGCACTACATCTGGAGAAAATTTCAAAAATGCTTTCTCTACACTAAATAAATTGCCTACACCATAATCTACAATTGCAATCATTAGAATAACTCCTTTAACTAAAAATTTTTATCTTATTCTAATACTCCTTTTGTTGAAGGAATTTTATCTAATGCTCTCTGGTCAAATTCTACAGCTTGTCTTAAAGCATGACCTAAAGCTTTAAATACACCTTCTACTTTATGATGAGAATTTTTTCCATACATCACTTTTATATGCAATGTAATTCCAGCATTAAAGGCAAAAGCTCGCATAAATTCTTCGACAAGTTCTGTATCAAAATCGCCAATCATAGGAGCTAACTCACCCATATCACATACTAAATAAGGTCTACCACTTATATCTAAAGACACCAAAGCTAACGCTTCATCCATAGGAACATAAAAAGTTCCATAGCGATTTATACCACGTTTATCACCAATTGCTTCTTTAAAAGCTTGCCCTAAGGCAATACCACAATCTTCTACACTATGATGACCATCAACTTCTATATCTCCATCACAGAAAATATCCATATCTATCAAGCTATGCGCTGATAATAAAGTCAACATATGGTCAAAAAAGCCTATTTTAGTCTTAATATTTGATTTTCCTGTGCCATCAAGATTTAATTTTATATCAATAGATGTTTCTGCTGTAGTGCGTTTTATAGCACCACAGCGTTTTTTATTTAAATCCATACCATTCAATCCTTTTAATTTTGACTTTCTACAAAATCTTTTATAGCTTTATACACAGCATCATTTTCTGGTCTAGTTCCCATAGAAATGCGCAAGCAATTTTCAAGTCTTGGAGCATTGCCAAAAGAACGCACACCAATACCGATATTTTCAAGATATTCATTTAAAGCTACAGCTTTATCATATTTTATCAAGATGAAATTAGTTGCAGATGGATAAACTATTATTCCATCGATTTGACTCAACTGTTCGCTTATGCGTTTTCTTTCTGCCACTGTCATTTGAATGCGTGGAATATATTCGTCTCTCATTTGATACACTATATCAGCAGTGATAGCAGATAATACATTTACATGATATGGCATACAAGCTTTGCCTACCATTTCAATAATTTTTTTATCAGCAATCAAATAACCTACTCTTGCACTAGCTAATCCATAAGCTTTAGAGAAAGTTCTTGCTATCATCAAATGTGGATAATCTTTTAAAAATCTCATTGCAGACTCGCCATCAAATTCTACATATGCTTCATCAATGACTAAAGCACAATCAATATTTTTAGCTACATATTCAATATCTGCCATAGGAATTTTTGTACCAGTAGGATTATTTGGGGAACAAATAACAGCAAGAGAAGCTTTATTTTCTTTTACAGCATTGACAAAATCACTTGCATTGAACGTATAATCATCATTTAAATCCACAGGTACACCAATGGAGGCGCTAAATTTAGCATAGATTTTATACATGGAAAAAGATGGTTGTGGATATACTATTTTTCTACCTCTACCGCCAAAAGCGAAGAATAATTTTTCCAAAATTTCACTTGAACCATTAGCGATTAAAATATTTTCTTTATCTAATCTAAAATTATCAGCAATTTGTTCCGCTAATAATTCAACTTGTTCATTAGGATAACGGTTAAAAGCTACAGAAGCTAATCGCGCCATCAATCTATCTTCAATTATTGGTGGCAAATTCATATTAGACTCATTTGCATTTACCTTTATATCCCAATCACGCTCCACTACATCGTAGCTAGGCATATCTTTTAAACCAGTTCTATATTTTAATTTAATCAATTTTTTCACCTCTTAATTTTATTGCATTTGCATGAGCTTGTAATCCTTCTGCTTCAGCTAAACGAACGATATCAGAACTTACCTCTTGCAAAGCTTTTTGTGTATATGAAATTATGCTTGTACGTTTCATAAATGTTTCTGTATTCAATACAGAATAATAACGTGCTGTGCCACCTGTAGGAAGTACATGGTTTGGCCCTGCAAAATAATCTCCAAGTGGTTCAGGAGAATAAGCACCTAAAAATACTGCACCTGCATGACGTACATAAGGAAGTAAACTAAATGGATTTTCAGTCAAAATTTCCATATGTTCTGGTGCAGAGTAGTTCGCAAGTTCCATTGCCTGCATGAGATTTTCAGTCAAAATAATGCGACCATTTCTTTCTAAAGATGCTTTGGCAATTTCTTTTCTAGGCAATTTAGCTAATTGTTTTTCTACTTCTGCCAAAACTTTATCTGCTAAAGCTTCATCATCAGTGAGTACAATACTAGAAGCGAGCATATCATGTTCTGCCTGACTTAACATATCTGCTGCTGTATATACTGGGTCTGCTGTTTTATCTGCTACAATCAAAATTTCACTTGGACCTGCTAGCATATCAATATCACAATGTCCATATACTGCTTTTTTTGCAAGAGTTACAAAAATATTACCAGGGCCTGTGATTTTATCCACTTTCGGAATAGTTTCTGTACCAAAAGCCATAGCAGCTATAGCTTGAGCTCCACCTACTTTATAAATAGCATCAACACCTGCTTCTTTAGCAGCTATCAATACATATGGATTTAATTTTCCATCACGAGATGGTGGTGCCATCATGATGATTTCTTTAACACCTGCCACTTTTGCTGGCATTACATTCATCACTACAGAAGAAGGATAAGCTGCTGTTCCACCTGGAACATAAACGCCTACTCTATCTAATGGTATTACAGATTGCCCTAATATAGAGCCATGATTTCTATATGTAATCCATGAATTTGGTTTCTGTTCTTGGTGATATCTACGTACATTTTCAATAGCCTTACGCAAAGAATTTACGATATCTTCATCAGCTACTTCATATGCTTGAGCATATTCTTCTTGTGTTACTAAAAATTGACTAGGAGTGAAATCTGCTCCATCTAATAATTTTGTGTATTTAATCACAGCTTCATCACCATTATGGCGAACTTCATTTACAATGCGTTCTACAATCTGATTAGCTGTTAAATCTTCACCGTATAATTCTTTATTTTTTTCACGAATGCGAGGATTTAATTCCACTTCATCGAAAGCGGCTTTATCTAATTTTTTTTGTATTGCTTCTAAGCCTAATTCTTTTACTTTTAAAACTTCCATTTATTCATTAGCCCCTTCCAATTCCATTTCCAAAGCTTTTACTAATTTACTGATGCGGTCAAATTTTAATTTAAAACTTGCACGATTGGCAATCAATCTAGCACTAGCTTCAGCGATAAATGCTATTTCTTCTAAATTATTTTCACGAAGTGTAGTTCCTGTTTCCACTATATCGACGATACTTTCAGATAAACCTACGATTGGCCCTAATTCGATAGAACCATTCATTTTTATATATTCCATCTGCATACCTTTACTTGTGAAGAACTGTTTTGCCACATTAGGGAATTTAGTTGCTACACGTGTATGTGTATAATCTGTTAATTTTGCTCTTTTTTTATCTTTTGGCACAGCCATCATCAAATGACATCTGCCAAAACCTAAATCCAATAATTCATAAACATCTTTTTGAGCTTCCATCAACACGTCTTTACCAATAACACCTATATCTGCTGCTCCATGTTCTACATATGTAGGCACATCAGCCGTTTTAGCTATGATAAATTTCAATTTTAATTCTTCATTAGTTATGACTAATTTTCTTGACTTTTCTTCTAAATTGTCAGCTACAAAACCAACTTTAGCAAATAAATCTTTAGCTAAATAAAATAATTTGCCTTTTGGTAATGCTATCGTTAAATATTGCATATCGTCTTTTATCATAAAATCTAACCTCTTTTTATCAATTTAAACTATCCGCTAAACAAAGTATCTGTAGTTCACTACAAGCTTTACAGTCAACTTTTTCATGATGATATCTTATTATTTCAGCAATATCATTAAGACCTAATTCATTTAATTTTTCAGCTCCAAGTTGTGCATGATTGTAATAAATATACAAAGCATATCTTCTTTTTTGCCAAAAACTTTTTTCTTTATTTAATTTTAGCTTTTCAGCTTCACTAGCCCATTGTTTACTTTTTTGTGGTAAAAATTTTCCTAAAAGCACACTCGTTACTTTATCCATTAAACAAATATCTTTAGCTGTTCTGCCTACATCATGAAGTAAACAAGCTCTTATCAATAAATTGCAATCTATATTTTCATATTGATTTTGCTCTATAATTTTTTGTGCTGTATATGCCACATTCAATACATGACGTTGGTCATAGACTCGCATGGCAAAAAATAATTTCTGTTCTTCATCATTTAAATATTTATCAATAAATACTTTGTCTTCTACTGTCAGTTTAGCTTTAATAGCTCGCCAAAATTGTCTTATACGCTTAATCATTATTCTAAATAAATTAATTCCTTAAATAATTTATTTTTGATATAAAGCTGTGCCTGCGCCTTAGTTTGATTTGTTAAAGCTAATTCCACAACTTTTCCCTCAGCACGCAATTCATTTACTAAAGCAATAGCATCATTTAATTTATCACTTGTATAGGCAACATATATATCCTTTTGATTTTCCTCACTCGCAAATTCATCAATATTATTTTGTTTATCTAATGCTAACATCAATCTTTCTATACCCATAGCAAAACCTGTAGCAGGGCAATCTGTACCAAAATCAGATAACATTTTGTCATATCTACCACCACCGCAAATTGGATAACCTATCATTGGTGCATATACTTCAAAAATCATACCTGTATAATAATCAAAATCACGAATAACACCTAAATCGAATTTTACAAAATCTGCTAAATTATATGCTTTCAATAAAGTGTATATATCATGTAGATTATCTAAAGCTTTTCTACTTTGTTCATTCAATGCTAAATTATTTGCAATCTCTAAAACTTCTTCTTTTCCCTGTAACATTGGAATAGATTTTAATGCTTCTTTCGCTTGTTTAGGCAATTTTGTATCTTCTACAGCATTAGTTAAATCCACTAAATTTCTCTGTTCTAAAGCTTGTCTAATTTGTAATTGTTTTTCTTGAGATAATCCCATCTGTTGCATAATGCCATTGATAAAATCAACTTGACCTATACATACCTCAAAATTTTTCAAGCCAACTTTTTGTAAACTATCCACAGCTAAAGCAATTACCTCAGCATCGCCTAAGGCTTCAGCTACCCCCATCAATTCTACGCCAGCTTGATAAAATTCACATTGACGACCTTCTTGTGTCTGTTCATAACGATATACATTACTAATATAAGAAAGTTTATATGGAAGAATATCATCACTCATTCTACTAGCTGCTACACGCGCAATTGGTGTTGTCATTTCATGACGAAGAGCTACTGTTTTATTGTTTTTATCAAAAAATTTAAATAGATGAGTTTCTATGCCACTACGATTATTAATCGTTAAAGTATCTACATATTCAATTGTTGGTGTAACAATTTCATCATAACCCCAAAGACTAAAATTTTTTGCCAATTTAGATTCAATCTCACGTTTTACTTTTGCATCTTTTGGCAAAAAATCTCTTGTTCCATACGGTATTTCTAATAATAGACCTTTGTTCATAAAAAATATTCCTCCATTCATTGCCTTTGTTATTTTAAACGGTTCAATACCGTATCATAACCATCTGCTCCATAATTTAAGCAGCGCTTTACTCGACTGATTGTCGCTGTACTCGCTCCTGTGCGTTCTACGACTTCTTCATAAGTATGACCAGCACGAAGCATTCTAGCTACTTCTAATCTTTGAGCCAAAGCTTTCAATTCACTTACTGTACAAATATCTTCAAAAAACTGATAACATTCTTCTGTATCCTTGAGTGTTAACATAGCCTTACATAACTGATCCGTTAAATTATCTCTTAATTTAGGATTTACCATTTTTATACTCCTTTTACTTTTTTACTTTATCACTTTAACTTACGAAAATTTTATATATATAATAATCCATCTATATCTAACTGTCAAGTATGAGCTAAATTACTATAAATTTAAACAATTAAGAAGAAATATCAGAAAATTCATATTTAAAATATTTTTTTTATTTTTGTGTTGACAATATGGGGGTATAAATGCTATTATATGGGTGTCGGAACAAATGAGATATACCATCATATATGTGATGATGCATGTTTAGACAGCTTAGTTTATAATAACTATAGATATTTAAACTTTAATATTTATATTTTGAAAAGAGGTCTTAACATGCAACCCGTATCTAGAAGAATTTTAGTCAAAGTCGCTCATATGTATTATGGAGCCGACATGAAACAAAGTGATATCGCTAAAAAATTAGGAATTGACCGCTCTACTGTTAGTAAATATCTAAAAAGAGCAAAAGAAACAGGTATTGTAAAAATCTTCATAGCTCAAGACAATTTTGAAACAATTGAATCTCAGTTAGAAGAAAAGTTTAATTTAAAAGAAGTCTATATCGTCCCATCTAGTGAAAATAAAGATGAAGTTTATTCCAATTTAGGTAAAGCCGGACTAAATCTATTAAAACGTCTAATCAAAGACAAAATGGTAATCGGCTTTAATTGGGGTCGTTCCATGGGGGCTATTGGCTATCAAGCAGCTATCGAAAATTTCCCAGCTGTTGATGCTGATTTCGTACCTTTGGTTGGTGGTTCTGAAAGTTTAGATGTTGACCTTCATGTAAATACAATTTGTTACAAGGTCGCAAATGCGTTCCAAGCTAGAAGCCATTATCTTTATGCTCCAGCTATAACGAAAAATACAGAAACAAAAAAAGCAATTATAAATGATACTAATTATTTAAGAATTCAAGACTTATGGGATAAATTAGATGTAGCCTTTTTAGGTATTGGTTCTCCTACATCTGCTTCCAACGTAATTTGGACTGATGGACTAAAATCAGAATACATCACTTCTTCCTTTGGTAATCGTATCATCGGTGAAACTTGCACTCGTTTTTATGATAAAAATGGTAACGAAGTACCAACTGAAGTTGTAGATAGGACAATCTCCATACCTTTTTCTCAATTACATAAAGTCAAATATGTAATCGGAGTTGCAGCTTCTGACGAAAAAGTTCCAGCTATCTATAGTGCATTAAAAGGAAAATTAATCAATATTTTAATCACTGATGAAAGCACTGCAAAAAAATTACTTAATTTTAACAGTTGATAAATAAAAAGGAGGAAAGCTCTCATGTTCTGGACATTTATTGTATTAGGTATAGTAATGTGGCTTCTCCAAGGTTTATTGAATATTTACCAATTAAAAAAATTTAATAAGGAATTAAAAAATCTTCGTCAATCTGGCCGAGTCGCAATCGGCAAGGCCAGAGGCAGATTTAAAGCAGGTTGTCTATTACTCTTGTGTATAGATGATAACTGTAAAATCATCACCGGAAAAAAACTACAAGGTGTAACAAGTTTTGCTAGATTTAAAGATTTCAATGAATTAAATGGATATTACCTTCCAGAAATCACTGAAAAAGACTGCCAAAACTTTGACAAACAAACAAGCTCTGCCATCTTATCTGCCGTTGAAGAATATAAACAATATACAAAACAACAAAAAGAAGCGTCCACATGCATTGAAAATGCATCACAATAATCAAAAAATTCTAAATTAAAGGAGAGAATATTTATGGACACTTTAGTACTACTAGCTCAAGGTTTTATTGGTATGTTTAACAAAGGTGGCGAAACGTTCATCGGTCTTGTTTCTGGTATCGTTCCTACCCTCATCTGCTTATTGGTAGCAATGAATGCAATTATCCTCTTTGTCGGCACTGATAAAGTTGAAAAATTCGCTCATCTCTGTGCTGGTAATGTTATTTCTCGTTACATGATTTTACCTGTTATTGGTACATTCTTCTTCTGTAATCCAATGACTTTATCTCTTGGTAAATTCATGCCAGAAAGATACAAACCATCTTATTATGCAGCAGCTTCTCGTTCTTGCCATACATTAAATGGTTTGTTCCCACACGTAAATCCTGGTGAATTGTTCGTATTCTTAGGTGTTGCTAATGGTATTACTCAACTTGGTTTATCTACAGTAGACTTAGCTCTTCGCTATTTCTTAATCGGTATTTTAATCAACTTCATCGGAGGCGTTGTCACTGACTTCACTACTGCTTATGTATCTAAACAACAGGGCGTAGTTTTAAGTGATAAAGTAAAAACTACTCATTAATTTTTATCAAGCAAATTTAATTCGTATATAAAATAAAGGAGATATTTATCATGGCTCAATATAAAGATGTTATTGTTAATGCTGGTGCTGGCGGATTTGGCGGACCTCTTGTATTAAAACCAGATGATAAAAAGAATAAAGTTGTTAATATTACAGGTGGGGTTATTTCTCCTGTATCTCAAAAAATCGCAGAATTAACAGGTTGCGAACTTGTTGATGGTTTCAAAACTAGTGTTCCTGATGATGAAATTCTCTGCGTAATCATTGACTGTGGCGGTACACTTCGTTGCGGTATTTATCCTAAAAAACGCATCTACACAATCAACTTAAATCCAACTGGTGCAAGCGGCCCTATGGCTAAATATATCACAGAAGATATTTATGTATCCGCAGTAAAAGAAAATTGTATCTCTTATGCTTCCGCTGAAGATGCTGCTAATGCTCCAAAAGTTGCACAAGCTCCTGCAGAAGAACCAAAAAAATCTACTTACGATACAAGCAAAAAAATCACTGAACAAACTGATGTAGGCTTTATGGCTAAAGTTGGTAAATTCATGGGATATATCACAGCTACTTTATATCAAGCTGGTCGTGATACTATTGAAACAATCTTAAAAACTATCTTACCTTTCATGGCATTCGTTTCCATGCTCATCGGGGTAATCTTAGCAAGCGGTATCGGTGATATCATCGCTCATGTACTTACACCTCTTGCAGGCTCTGTAATCGGTCTTGTTATCTTAGCATTAATTTGTTCCTTCCCATTCCTTTCTCCATTCCTCGGCCCTGGCGCTGTTATCGCTCAAGTTATCGGTGTATTAATCGGTGTTGAAATCGGTAAAGGCAATATTCCTCCTAGTCTTGCACTCCCTGCATTATTCGCTATCAACGCTCAGGCTGCTTGCGACTTTATCCCTGTTGGTTTAGGTCTTGCTGAAGCTGAACCTCAAACTGTTGAAGTTGGTGTTCCTTCTGTATTATATTCTCGTTTTATCACAGGTCCAATCAATGTTGTTTTAGCATGGCTCGCTAGCTTCGGTTTATACGAAAGCTAATTTATCAATAATCAATACAAGGAGATTATCTTATTATGAAAAAAATATATTCTACTATTGTTAAAGATTTAGGTCCTATGGCAGAAGATTTTATCGGTGAAAAAATGATTATTCTCTTCAACGAAAATGCTCCTGCTGAACTTGCTGAATTCTGCGTACTTCATACTGGTAATGAATTAACTGATACTGTAGAAGTTGGCGATATTTTAAAAATCAACGATACTGAATACAAAATTGTAGAAGTAGGCTGTGAAGTTCAAAAAAATCTTAAAGATTTAGGTCATATCGCTCTTCGTTTCAATAATAATGAAGAAGGCGAATCCTTAGAAGGTAGTCTTTATCTTGAAGATAAAGCAGTTAGCCTTCCTTCAGTTGGCTCTGAAATAGCTATCTTCAAAGCATAATAAATAATAATAACAAAATTATATAAATTGGAGTGATTTTATATGTCATGGTTAGCCCTTGAAGGTAAAACAGCTGTTGTTACTGGTGGTGCTTCTGGCATTGGTAAAGCTGTAGTTCAAGCATTCTTAGATAATGGTGCAAATGTTGTTGTTTGTGATATGAACCCACAAACTCCTGAATATGATTTACATGAAGGCAGTGGAGAATTCCTCTATGTTCCTACTGATGTTACTAAAGCTGATAGCGTAAAAGCTATGGTAGAAGCTGGTAAAGCAAAATTCGGTAAATTAGATATCCTCGTAAACAACGCTGGTATCAATATTCCTCGTCTTTTAGTAGATAAAGATGATCCATATGGTAAATATGAATTAGATGAAAATGTTTTTGATAAAGTTTCTGCTGTAAATATCAAAGGTGTTTATCTTTGTGCACAAGCTTTAGGACATGAATTCGTAAAAAATGGCGAAGGCGTTATCATCAATATGTCTTCTGAAAGTGGTCTTGAAGGTTCTGAAGGTCAGAGCATCTATGCTGCAACTAAAAATGCTGTTAACTCTTTCACTCGCTCTTGGGCTAAAGAATTAGGTAAACATCATGTTCGCGTTGTTGGCGTAGCTCCTGGTATCTTAGAAGCTACAGGTCTTAGAACATTAGCTTATGAAGAATCTTTAGCTTATACTCGTGGTATTACTGTAGAACAGTTACGTGCTGGATATACAAATACAAAAACAACTCCACTTGGACGTGATGGAAAATTAACAGAAGTTGCTGATATGGTTATGTTCTTAAGCAGTCATCGTGCTTCTTATGTACATGGTGTAACATTCAACGTTGCTGGTGGTAAAACTAGAGGTTAATAATTATATTATTAAAACTATATAGATAGGACAGATACTTATGCTTAATATAAATAAAAAAGCCACCATGAAATTGCCGTTTCATAGTGACTTAAAGCCTAATCATTGCACAGACCTAGGCTAAGTAAAGCATATGATAAAGATTTTATCCTGTCAAGCAAAACTAATTTATCCCCATCTTAAAAACAGTCAATATTAATTGGCTGTTTTTTTTGTTCTTATGGTTAACTAAATATTTTTAAAAGTTGACAATTATATGCATATATGATTTAATAACAATAAATTATTGTTTATATGTTCATCTTCTTTATTGGTATAAAAATTAATATAAAAAATGAACTGCTTAACAAATAATTAAATGAGAGGGATTTTTATGATATTAACAAAGAAAAAAGAAATCTTATCCACAAAAAGTATGATTTTATCGGCTTTATTCGTAGCTTTAATCGCAATTGGTGCTTTTATTAAAGTTCCTGTTCCAGTTTGTCCTTTTACTTTGCAATTATTATTTACTACCTTAGCTGGACTTCTTTTAGGAGCTAATCTTGGTTTTGTCAGTGTCTGTGTTTATATAATCATTGGCTTAATCGGTATTCCTATTTTCACTGAAGGCGGTGGCCCTGGATATATTTTTCAGCCAACGTTTGGTTATCTAATTGGTTTTGCCTTTGGTGCTTATGTCGCTGGCTATCTCACTCAAAATCGCACTAAATTATCTTTTATTTATCTATTATGCGTTAACTTCCTCAATCTTTTAATCGTCTATGCCTTTGGTATGGTCTATGTATATATCATCAACAATTTTTATTTAAACACTCCTATCGGTATTTGGCCTGTAGTTTTATATTGTTTCTTATTAGCTATTCCTGGCGATATAGTTCTTTGCATTCTCGCTGCCATATTAGGTAAAAAATTAATACCTAATTTAAAACATTATAAATAAATTATTTAGAAAAGAGATGTCTTATGAGTAAAGGTCTTTTTATTACTGCAACTGGTACTGATATCGGCAAAACTTATGTTACTGCCTTATTAGTAAAAAAACTTCGCGAAGCTAATTTCAATGCTGGCTATTATAAAGCAGCTTTAAGTGGTGCTGATAATATCGCTGAAAGTGATGCTGGCTTTGTCAATCGCATTGCCAATATCCACCAAGATGAGCAAACTCTATTATCTTATCTATATAAAAATGCTGTATCTCCTCATCTAGCTGCTAAAATCGAAGGCAATCCTGTAGAAAAAGATACTGTAATTTCTGATTATGCTACTGTACAAAAAAATTATGATTATGTAACAGTTGAAGGCAGTGGTGGTATAATCTGCCCTATTCGCTATGATGATAAAGCTAAATATTTTCTCACAGATATCATAAAATGGCTACATCTTCCAACATTGATTATTGCTGATGCTGGTCTTGGTACGATAAATTCTGTAGTGTTAACAGTGGAATATTTAAAACATCAAAATATTAAAGTCCAGGGAATTATTTTAAATAATTACACTGGTGGTATTATGCAAGAAGATAATATCAAAATGATTGAAGATTTAACTGATATTCCTGTCATAGCTTTAGTAAAACCAAATGATAAAGATATCGACATTGATGCTAAATTTTTAGCAAGTTTATATTTATAATTAAAAACTAACTACAATTAAATATTAAATTTAAAAGAAATGGATTGATTTTATGTGTAATATTAATTGGATAGATGAAGATTTAAAATATATCTGGCACCCTTGCTCACAGATGAAAGATTATGAAGAATTAAAACCTATCGTTATCGACCATGGGAAAGGTTCTTATCTTTATGATATCAATGGCAAAGAATATATCGACATCATCAGCTCATGGTGGTGCAATCTCTTAGGACATGCCAATCCTAAAATCAATGAAGCTATCAAAAATCAATTAGATAATCTAGAACATGTTATTTTTGCCAATCTTTCACATAAACCAGCTATCAAACTTTGTCAGGAATTGATTAAAGTTGTGCCTAAAGGTTTATGTAAATTCAATTTTAGTGATAACGGCTCTGCTTCTGTAGAATGTGCTTTAAAGATGGCTTTCCAATACCATTATCAGACAGGCAATCCGCAAAAACAGCGTTTCATGTGTTTATCCGAAGGTTATCACGGTGAAACAATTGGTGCTTTATCCGTAGGTAGCATGGATTTATATGCCAAAATCTACAAACCAATGCTCATGAATGCTGTACATACATCAGCACCAGATTGTTATCGTTGCCCTTATCATCAAAATCGTGAAACTTGCAAATGTGAATGTTTCGTGCATGCCGAAGAAGATTTCGCTAAATATGGCAATGAATTAGCAGCTGTCATCGTTGAACCACTCATTCAAGGTAGTGCTGGTATGCGAATTTATCCGCCACTTTATTTAGAAAAACTTCGCAAACTCTGTGATGAATATAATGTATTATTAATCGCTGATGAAATCGCAACTGGCTTTGGTCGCACAGGTAAAATGTTTGCATTTGATTATACAAATGTTTCACCTGATATCATGACTATTTCCAAAGGCTTGACAGGTGGCTATATGCCAATGGCGATAACTATAACTACACAAAAAATCTATGATGCTTTTTATGCAGATTATAATGAAGGCAAAGCGTTTATGCACAGCCATACTTATAGTGGCAATCCATTAGGCTGTAGTGCTGCTTTAGCTGTACAAAAAATCTTGCGTGAAGAAAATATTTTAGCCAAAGCTCAAGATACAGCAAAATATCTCCATGAAAAATTACAAGCAACTTTCTTAAATCATCAAAATGTCGGTGAAATCCGCCATTTAGGCTTGATAAATGCCATTGAACTTGTAAAAGATAAAGATACAAAAGAAGCTTTTGACAGCAAAAAACGACTTGGTTATCAAATATATAAAAATGCCCTTCAAAAAGGTTTATTACTTCGCCCTTTAGGTGATGTATTATATTTCAATCCTCCATTAAATATCGATAAACAAACATTAGACAAAGCTATCTCTATTTGCCATACTTCCATAAATGAAGTTTTAAATTCCTAAAATTAAAGACTATATTTAGACTAAAAATTTCTCTTAGTTTAAATATAGTCTTTTTTTATATATCTTTCCCTATAATTCCTTGATAATCTAGTTCTAAAAATTATATACTATAAAAAAACACATTTTTAGGGTATCTATATGATTTTACGCAAACAACAAAAAAAATTTAAATTACGCTTTCGTGCCTTTAAACGAAAACCATTTTTATTTTTACGTCATTTTTTACTCATCATTATTTTTCGTTTTTTCGGTGTCATTATTTGTTTGTTTTTCACAGTCTTACCTTTACCACTCAGCAACTTCATTCAACATTTGATGAATTTAAATCTATCGCTTAATTCACTAAAAGATATCCTCTCATCTGTAAAACAACTCGCTACCAATTTTTATACCATAATACCTTCAACCAATGATATTATGCGTTTTATCAAATCATTTTTGTTGAATTTTTCACCTAGCAATTTTTATAATATCTTACGCAGTTTGCCACATGACTTACGCCAATTATTTTTACAGATATTTGATTACTTACGTCAACGCTTAAAAGATATACGCTTATTTATCAGGTCTTTATTCCCCTTGCGACAAGCTTTCTCGCGATTTCATAAATTCATCATTACTCATGCTAGATTAGCTAGACGTCTATTTCGCAATCTTTTAATGGTATTTTTTAACGTATTATTGATAAAAATATTATTCTTAATCATTATCCCATTACTTGGTATCAGTACTATTTATTTTATCGGTATAGACATCAGCTTGATTATCATTGCTACATTGAGTTTATTGACTTCACAGCTAGGTACTTTAATCGGTAAATCAGTTACTAATATTCTCATTCGTCTATATGATATAATCCAACAACGAACAACTAAAATGAATATATTTTTATTTCTTATCGCTTTGCTTTACAATAAAATATCTTTATTTATCAAAAAAATTCGTCTACGTTTAATTTTTCTTTTTAGTTGTCTTTTGCAAAAAATATGTCTATATTTTATTGCCCTTTATCTTTATTACAAAATCCAACGACAAAAATTCTAATTAAGGAGCATAACTTATGTATTCTAAAAAATCTCTTTCTCTTTTACTAGCACTCAGTGCATTTGGCTATTTTATGCCTACTACATTTGCCAATGAAACACCTAATGCTCATAGCTTAGTTGAAAATAATAATCTCATTGCTTCACCTAATTACACTACAATCATCACTAAAGAACAAATACACGATAATCATTATAAAAATCTAGCAGAAGCTCTCTCTTATGCTAACGGTGTAACTGTAAATTCAGGCTCATTGAATACTTCTCATATGGTAGTGCGCATTGATGGAGATGATAGAGTAGCTATCTTCGTTGATGGTCGTCGCATGAATATGAATAAAGGTATCATGAGTGGTCGTGCATCTTATGATTTAGATTTATTGCCATCTATAATGAATGTAGAACGCATTGAAATTCTTCATGGTGCAGTTGGTTCTACATATTTAAATTATGATACTCCTGCTGGGGCTATCAATATCGTTACAAAAAAAGGCGATAAACGTGAAACAACTGTTGATTTAGCTGCTGGTGAACACGGCTCTTGGAAGGTTAAAGCCATAACAAGTGGTAGCTTAGATGATTGGTCATGGGTAGCTACTGGTGGCTTTGATAATGTCGATTATATGAAATACAAAGGTACAGATGACCACACTCATGAAATGCCAAATTCTGACAACAATCGCCGTGAAATGGCTTATCGCATTGATAAGAAATTGACCGATAACACTTCTTTAACTTTTGACTATGGTCATCTAAGCAACGATACAGGCACTTGGATATCCAAAAGTTATCCACAGGATTATAATTATGAAAAATTAATCAACCATTTCGCACTCACTTATAATTATAAAGAAAATACTGAGACTCCAGCATTTTTAGCAATTTATCACTATTATACTCAAGGAGATAGCTATATCCCTACTGGACTAAGTGACCAAGAAAATGAAAAAACTTATAGTCGCTGGGAAAATACTACTCAAGGTATTGATTGGCATGATGCTTGGAAAATCAGTAAAGACCACACCGTTTCTGCTGGACTTACTTATCGCAAAGATGAAGTTGATAATATCAACAATGATTACAATAATATTTTCAGTGGCAATTATAATAAATCTATGGATAATTTTTCCGTTTATCTACAAAGCACTCGCCGTTTTGATAAATTAACACTGACTGGAACATCTGCTTATAATAATAATAGTGAATTCGGTGGAAAATACGTTTCTAATGGTGCTTTAGATTATAAAGCTGATGAAAATACTGTTATCTATGCTTCTTTAAGTCAAATTTATGCTACACCATTTTTAGATGATTTATATTTCAATAATGCTCATATTCAAGGAAATCCTAATTTGCGACCAGAGACAGGTTATAAAGGTAGTCTAGGTGTACGTTATAAATTAAATCCTACAAGCAATATCAATTTCAATGCTTTCCTAGAAAATATAGATGATCCATTGGGCTGGCGATATGAAAATAATAAATTCCATGCTGTAAATTTTGAAAATCAGAAAAAACGCGGTTTCCAATTAGAATATAATAAAATTTTCAGTCCAAAATACGATATGTCGCTTGCTTATACTCGTACAATCGCACATACTGATTTTGCTGATGGTAACGGCAATCAAACTGATGTCAATGCAATAGCTCCAAGTAGCTATAAACTTCGCTTTAGTTATCATGATGATACATGGCATAATAATATTTTACTAAATGCTGTATCTGGTAGAGATACAAATTATTATAGCGATAGCAATTATTATATACTTGACGCTAATCTCAATTATAAAATCAATGACCAATGGTCAACATATCTGAAATTAGCCAATATCACCAATGTATCTTATGAAACTATCGGCTCTTTCTTAGATGGAGATTGCCCTGCTCCTGGTAGAACTGTACTCATGGGTATGGAATACACTTTCTAATTAAATCTAAAATACAAATAAAAAACAAAAAGGTAGATTAATTTATATATAATCTACCTTTTATTTTTTGCTTATTTATTTTGCGATATTTAATTTTCAAATCATTTAATAATATTATTAAGTGTTTTTAGCAATGATAGCACCGATTACACCGCCGATTAATACTGCAGCTGTGATATCGCCTTTGTCATAATCTTTGTCGCTATCATCATCGCGGTCATCTCTATCGTCACGGTCATGACGTGGAGGTCTATCTCTATCCCAATCATCGTCATCATCATCATGACGAGGTGGTGGTGGAGTCCAATCATCATCGTCTCTATCAGGACGAGGTGGTCGCTTATCATCTCTGTCATCATCGCGAGGTGGAGGTGGTTTTTTCCAGTCCTTATCCTCATCAGAGCGACCTCTATTCCAATGATCATCTTTATCAAAGCCGACTGTATTGAATTGCTGTTCATAAGCAACATTTGTATTCAAAGCTGCTGCTGAAGCTTCATTCATACTATAAACATAACTCACTGGACTGCATAAGAAACAAGATAATGATACAGCTGTTATAATTTTTTTCGCTCGCTTAGAAAATAATTCTTTCATTTTGCTACCCTCCCTATCTAAAAGTTATATACATATTAAATTAAACATCAAGTATTTTTAGCAATTACTGCACCAATTACGCCACCGATTAACACAGCAGTTGTGATATCTCCTTTATCGTAATCATTATCATCATCTTTATCGTGTCTATCATGTTTTGGTGGAGGAGGTGGTGGATCATGTCTTTCTTCATGACGAGGAGCTGCACTTACTGTGGATAATTGTACAGCATAACTCACAGGGCTACACAAAAAACATGCTAGGGCTATTATTCCTATAAAATTTTTCAAACGTCCTTTAATTAATTTTAACATATTTACACAACCTTTTATACATCTTTTTTTATTTATGTACATCTTATATATTAAATATATCATGAGAAAATTAAATTATACTTAAAATATTATTTAAAATTAATTAAAATTTTCTAGCTTATCCTTGCCAATAAAAAAGCCATTATCTATAATGAAAAAATGTATTAAATATTTTTAAAGGAGTATCTTTTATTTATGATAAATTTAAACAATCTCTTAACTGAAAAACGCAATCCCTATACATTAAATATTGATAATGTATCCACTTTAGAAATGTGTATGCTTTTAAACGAAGAAGATAAACGCGTAGCTATCGCTATCCGTAATGTATTGCCAGAGATTGCCATGGCTGTTGATGAAATCACCTCTCGCCTCAAAGACGGTGGTCGTTTATTTTATATCGGTGCTGGCACATCAGGTAGACTTGGCATCTTGGACGCTGTGGAATGTCCGCCAACTTATAGCACTGATCCTGAAATGGTACAGGGAATTATCGCAGGCGGTTATAATGCAATCTTCAAAGCCCAAGAAGGTGCAGAAGATTCTTTAACTCTTGCTCAAGAAGATTTACAAGCCAAAAATTTATCCGCCAAAGACTGTGTTGTCGGTATCGCAGCCAGCGGTAGAACTCCTTATGTAATCGGTGGACTAGATTTTGCCAATAGCATAAATGCCTTGACTATCGCTATCAGTTGTACTAGTAATAGTGAAATCAGCTCCCATGCCAAAATCGCTATCGAAGCTTTGACTGGCCCAGAAGCCATCACAGGTAGCACACGCATGAAAGCAGGTACTGCCCAAAAAATGATTTTAAATATGCTCTCTACTTGCACCATGATAAAATTGGGTAAAGTCTATAGTAATCTAATGGTTGATGTAAAATCATCTAATAAAAAACTCGAAGAAAGAGCAAGACGCATATTAATGGAAGCTACTAATTGCGACCGACAAACTGCTATTGATACTTTAGCCATCACTCAAGGCAAAGTAAAACCTGCCATTTTAATGTTACTTGCCAATATCTCCTATGAAGAAGCACTCTCTAGCTTAAATAATAATGAAGGTTTTATCTCCAAATCATTAAATAGTATGAAAAAATAATTGCGAGGTTTCTATGAATTTACACCAAACAGCTTTTGCTATCTATGAACTTATGAAGTCATTTTCTATCTTAAAAATAACTAATTGTATGACTAGACTTCGCTTACAATTAAACACAGAAGATATCGCTAATTTACCCTTAAAAGAATTAAAAAATATTCCCAATGTCTTAGGCGTAAACTTAAATGATAATGAACTACAAATCATCTTAGGCCCTGGAAAAGTAAATGAAGTAACGGCTGAATTCAAAAAATTATATGCAAATAAAAATCTTGAAACTAATACTCAAAATACAAATCAAGATACAAATAACGAACAAAAACAATTTGGCAATGCCGAAGAACTTCATCAACAAATCCGCAAAAAAAATGCTACACCTTTTAAATTATTATTGAAACGCATTTCTAATATCTTTATGCCACTTATACCTGCATTTATCGCTTGCGGTTTAATCACAGGATTATTAAATATTGCCTTCAAAATCGACCCTACTATCACCAGCTACCCTGCAATCCAAGTTTTACAAATAGCAGGAAATGCTGTATTTTTCGGCTTAAATATCTTTGTCGGTATCAACACTGCCAAAGAATTTCATGCTTCTCCTATGCTCGGCGGTACTATGGCAGCTATCATCACACACCCAATGCTCAACAATATCAGCCTATTTAATATAGATTTACTCGCAGGTCGTGGTGGTATCGTTGCCGTCTTATTAGTAGTAGCTTTTTCCTCATGGTTAGAAAACAAATTGCACAAAATCGTGCCAAAAATTTTAGATTTATTTTTAACGCCACTACTCGTAATCTTAATCGCCACCTTCCCTGCTCTATTCATCTTACAACCTATCGGCGGTATTATCGCTGAGACTATCGGCGTACTTGTAACATCTGCAATTAATTCTGGTGGTGCTATCACTGGCTTTATCATCGGCGGTATCTTCTTGCCACTCGTTATGACTGGTCTTCACCAGGGACTCACACCTATTCACGCCGAACTGCTCAATCAATATGGTGTTACTATCCTTCTGCCTATCTTAGCTATGGCAGGAGCAGGGCAAGTCGGTGCTTCTATCGCTGTATATCTCAAAACTAAAAATCAAAAATTAAAACAAACCATAGCTTCTGCCCTTCCTGTCGGCTTCATGGGCATTGGCGAACCTTTGATTTACGGCGTAACCTTACCACTTGGCAAACCATTTATCTCCGCTTGTATCGGCGGTGCTTTCGGTGGTGCAGTCCAAGCCTTCTTCCATGTAGGTGCTACTTCCATTGGCTTATCTGGTCTACCACTCACAGCTAGTACAGATAAAATGCTTTACTATTTAATCGGACTTTTCACAGCCTATATTTTCGGCTTTATCGCCACATTAATAATCGGCTTTAACGATCCTATCGAGGAGTGATATTTTGCAAAACGGCATTTCCATTTATCTTGGCTTAGATAATACATTAGAAGAAAATTTGAATTTAATTCATCTAGCCCATAAATATAATCTCAATCGCATTTTTACCTCATTTCATATACCCGAAACAGATATTTCCCATTTTCAACAAGATTTACAGACAATTTTAAAACTCACACAGAAATATAATATGGAAGTAATCTGTGATGTATCGCCAAACACTTTAGCTCTATTAAATTTAGATACATTAAATATCCAAGAATTAGCCACTCTTGGCATAACCACACTTCGCTTAGACTTTGGCTACAGTGCCGAGCAAATAGCCAAATTAAGTCATCAAAATATAAAATTACAATTCAATGCCTCAACTATCACTCAAGAATTTCTTGATGAATTAAATCATTACCAAACAGATTTCCAACATATTGATGCACTCCATAACTTTTATCCTCGTGAAGGCACAGGTCTAAACGTAAAAAAATTACAACAACAAAACGAATTACTTCATAAATATAATATTTCCGTAGGTGCTTTCATACCTAGCTATAACAAAGCTCGCTCACCAATCAAAAAAGGCTTGCCAACATTAGAAATACACCGCTATCAAACAGCCAGCCTTGCCATGCGACACCTAAAATTACTAGGTATCGACTCCATTTTTATCGGCGATAGCCTACCTACAGAAGACGAAATCCAAGAATTAGCCAATTTAACTGATGAATATATCTTATTAAAAGCAAAAAAATTAACGCAAAATAAAGATATACTAAAAACCCTACAACAAAGCACTTTTACCGCTCGCCTAGATGAAGCAGACGGAGCCATTCGCACCCAAGAAAGCAGAGCATTATTCAAACAAATATATATCTGCCCTGAATATATCGCCCCTAGAGAAATAGGCTCTATCACCTTAGATAATGTTCTTTATGCACGCTACGCAGGAGAAATGCAAATCATCACCCATGCACAAAAAAAAGATAATAAAATCAATACCATTGCTAAATTATTAGACAGCGAATTAATTTTATTACCTTATATAAAACCAAATAGCAAATTTAAAATAAAAGTTTAAATTAGTTCTATAGCTAAAAATCAATTACTTTTCTTTCATGAGCAAGAAAAGTAACAAAAGAACTCTACCTCCCGATACC